>Ga0224511_10000866_pt1 | contig 16441 bp, 12 predicted proteins | sample SF_May12_sed_USG_2_FD_169988 | JGI IMG/M metagenome (GOLD analysis project Ga0224511, IMG submission 169988) | Sediment microbial communities from San Francisco Bay, California, United States - SF_May12_sed_USGS_8_1 | ecosystem: Environmental > Aquatic > Marine > Sediment | place: USA...
CACTGGTCTCATCAACAAAGAGAACAAGTCAGCTAGTAGTCCTTCAGTCCGACCTTCAGTATGAAAGATATACAGTTTGGGTTTTCCTCAAACCACTATAAAAAAGTAAAACCGGTTAATAAGTGCCTTTATACAAGTGCAGGTGTTTGGCTTAGCAAGTGGGCACTGCCACTGGTATGAGTAGGAATGGATTGAAACCGAAACTACTTACTACTTAGTCAATTAGTGTTACTGTTAGACTAGAGTCAGAAGAAGTCATTAGATTAAACTAGTCAATTAACATCAGCTATTCAGTAGCCTTGACTAGACAAGAGTAAATGTGACATAGTACTAGTAATTCAGTGGCTCTATGTCTATGAGTCCGTGTAATTATGTATCAATCATCAATGAATCCTATCCTCCTAGTCTCAGCCTCTGAGTCTCACTCACTTGCTTGGCCATCTATATCATCCCTTTGTCATTTAGACATCTATTGGCTGAATGTGTGAACATGAGCTAATCAAAGGCAAGATACCAAAATAGGGAAAGAGTGCAAAGACATTGCATTTGTAATCAATATATATGTCACCATCAGTACGAAGAGAACAACTAGTTTACCACTATGTATTCCGAAAACTTGAAGTAGCTGAACTCAGCGACTGGACTGCGCAGATTGGTGAAATTCTGCCATGTTTCTAACTGTTTTTTGCTGGAACAACCGGGTAAACTGAATCCCGGGAGGGTTGCGGGAAGTCGGGAGTTGTGCTGGAGATTAGCCTTAATTCCTAGAGTGCCCCGGCAAATGCGGGAGACTTGGCAAGTATGTCCTAGGCATGTTGATTACTCAGATGCAACATTCAGACGATTGGTTGGTTTTTGGTGCTTTGCAGGCTGGTTCGGGCTGGTCGTGTAGTTTCCTTCGAAGGGGTGCTCTCGTGCCATTCACTGCCAATGGTGCCCGCCGTTCATTGAGGGGGTAGTTGCTTGCGATAGGCGATGTTGGCATGGCTGGGAGGTATAAAAACCATGAGATACGCACTGCTATGTGCTTCTGATTTGCATCTCCCCATAAGCTCTTCTATTAGTGCATAAATGCGTACCATCTGGTTAGGGCGAGCCTCTACGGCTGGAGCAACCACTCCCAGTGCTGGACTGCAGGAAACAGCCAACGAAATAGGCAGTCGCGGAGGAAAGGGTATCCCCATCGCATGCGATCATAAGAATGACGAGCAGGTGAAAGCGCTATTTGACAGAATAAAACGTGATACTGGGAGACTGGATGTCCTTGTCAACAACGCCTTCTCAGCCGTGAATGTAAGCTTTTTGCTCCTACTAAATAAATACATGACTTGTATGAAAAATTTGTGTTAGTCTCAACGTATTGTCACTCACACCTGTCAATGTATGAACCCAGTGACGACGTCACTGATAAACCCAATCCAGTATATAGCTGTGCTGTTGTAGTTTATTATGGAAACAACCAAGGAGGGGCAGAAGTTTTGGGAATTTAACCGATCTCCTGGTGATGCGTGGGATGAGGTGAATAGTGTCGGTCTCAGGTACGAATCATGTCTTCTTGTGTATATTTATTTTATAAATGTAAAACTCAGTCTGAGCCACTGATGGTCATGGTGAATATTGGTTGGCCGAAAGGAGCTGTTGCGCGTAGAGAGAGAGGTTACAACAAGAAGTCCCAAGGTAACGGTTGATGAAACCCATCGAGAAATGATGAGAATCCAGCAGCTACGAAGATCAAAACAGGGTCGCCGTTTCGTTTTCGCACAGGTACTATAGTTGCCACAGCATAGAGCCCAGGGAATTCCGCAATACAGCCCTTCAAAAAAGGCTCAGTTTAGGTGGGGCACATCGGACACTGTTATCGTAATGAATAAAGCCAGATATGTTCCTTGAGGCTTCGAGCAAGATGTTTGGGTAGGTTTCACCAAGGCCCACAGCGACTAAGATAAGATAAAAGAGTAATGGGAGTCGTAACCGTTTAGCGAATCTTACCGGTCTTGCCAACAGTTAAGGGTCGTCTGCGGAACCCTTTTTGTCACGTGACACACATATTTTCATGACGTATATCGCGCGGAAATATGTAAAAAAGTTACCGATAACCATATGCATCTTAGAGTGCTACTGAAGCTTTGTCTGGATTTCGATTGAGCTGTTGGTGATCATATCTGGTATTATTGTGTCATTATAAGGTTTATGGGGTCCCACCAGCGCATTGACAACTATAGGCCATTTAATTATCTTCCTGTTTTCGCTAAAATTGGCTGAAAGGTGTCTGTATGCATAGGGATAACATCTGGCAAATAATTTAACAATCGAGCCGCCCTATGGAAAGTTATGATCAAAAGTCCAAATGCTCCAAATATGTTTTTATCAATGGATGAGGCACATTCGGTTTTGTATGAAAATCTTTGCAGCCTCTGACACAAAATCTGATTATGCAATACACTGCAGTTTGGTGTGTTGTCACTCTATCTGTCCAGGTGAGCACAGTGCATGTGTATCCATGGTAAATATAGGGCGCATGGTACACAGAAAGCATACACTACAAATACTCCCTTGTTAGAGGAGCCTGGGCGGTAATTAAAGTCTATAGCCCAAGGCGGGCGGCTGGCGCGTTCGGAACGTGTCATTACCAACGGGACAGGCTCGTCGTCCTCCAGGTATCCGGGCTTCAGGCGGTCAATGGACCCCCAGTCGGTGCGGCCATTCATGTCGAAACGAAATGGCTTGTCGGTCTACTCGTGGACGACATAAGGGCCAAGGTACGGACTTGTGAGAAGAGGTCGGTGGGCATTGTTCCTTGCAAACACATGTGCATGTTTGAAGCGTCTTAAAAATCCGTGCAGAATGGTTATCTTTGTGCGTCTGGACACCGGACGGTACTTCCTGACAAAACATAGGAGGTCGGCAAGGTTGTGGCCGGTGATGGCGTCTGCCTCAGCGCATGATGGAAAGCATTCTCCTGGAACAGCGATAGTCTCACCGAAGACCATTCCGCATCCGAAATGTTGAGCCCTTCTTTTGAAGCTGTTCGCATGGCGAGGAGAACCTATGGGCTTTCCAGTCAGGTCCTGTGCAGCGGGTGAGCATGGCGGCTTTCAATGTCCAGTAGGTCCGTTCGGCCATACCATTAGCGGCGGAGTTGTAGGTGGTGGTGTGGTGTACCGTGGTTCCCATCAGTTAACAAAGGGCTAAGGAGCTGGGAGGGGAAAGTCGGGCCTCGAACCGAGGTGATGTCATCATTTTCTGTTTAGATCATATAAGCCTATATAGTGAGTCAGCTGCTTGACCACCGAATCCGAGTTTAGATAGGGACGATTCCGACGGGAATTGCTAAGCTCCGCCCACCATCATGTTGTGTCATACCTTATCAGGCATTTGAGGCAGCAGGTTTTGAGCAAGATCTTCCAAGAAATGAGATCAAGGGTACAATGTGAGACCATGTTTTTCAATACACTAACACTTTAAAATATTGACTCGTTGCGAGCCACCAACACTAGTTCACTATATAACACTAAACCATAGGATGAAGCTCCCCAGTTTAGAATAATCTCAATATGTCACTTTTGATCATCTGCCATTTTCACCCGTTTGCTTCAGGAACCATTATATCTGCTGTGTCTACGCTGCTAAGCTGATGGTGCCAGCAAAATCCGGTCTCATTATCAATATCTCTTCATTCGGAGGCCTGAGGTATCTTTTCAACGTACCATATGGAATCGGAAAATGTGCTGTAAGTCTGAATTGTGTACCGGTTCTGCAGTGTTATTGTTTAGCGAAATAAAGACTGGAACCCTGTGTGCATATAGCTATAGTCCATCCGACTAAAAATTCAAACGTATATTCAAGCAGCTACAGGAGAGCTTCTGTTCACCAACCAGAAAATGACTCTCCCAGCATCACTTCCGCTCTTGGCTACTAGACAGGAGGTGCTCATGGAGGTGGGCATGTAAGCCTTGGCTGTTAACAATAGGTTGTGCACACGAAGTGACCTACGTTTGATTAGACATGGTCCCCTCGGCTCCTGCCTGGTTGGTACACATTGGCTGATCTTTCCATGCTCTGAGCCAACTCAGGTACCTATTGTGGACAGTTATGCATATACCTGCCTTTTCTATCACTGTGTATATCATGGAGGATATTTCTATGCTGTATATCTATATTGTTATGCAGAAAGATAGAATGATGGCTGATATGGGTATTGAGCTGCAACCGCATGGAGTTACCTGTATTAGCTTGTGGCCAGGTGCGGTCCTCACCGAGACTATTGCTGATGCCATAAACAGCTCCAAGGGAACAGTAAGTTTCTTCAGTTAGAGCAAACTCATCTATACCAGCCATGCCAGCATCGCCTATCGCAAGCAACTACCCCTTCCACGAACAGTGGGCACCATTGGCAGTGTATGGCAAGAGAGCACCCCTTCGAAGGAAACTACGGGGCCAGCACAAACTAACACGCAAAGCGAAACTATGGAAACGAACAGTCCGAAATCGCAAACAGTGCACGCGCGGCCTTTGCTTGAGCCCCCGGGCTTTAGCCAATTGGTTCTAGTCCTTGACCTCTCACTCAGACTGTTGTTACCACCGGCTGTCAGTAGCAATGTCGCTGCGTTCCTACAGCTATCAACGACCTCTAGCAGAGAAGGCCGCTGGCTGAATTTGCAAATTCAGCGCTCGCGAAGAATGGTTTACGCGAACTTCGCAACAAACGCTGACTGGCTCACACCGGTGTTGGTCCTACTTCGAGCAAGCAGGTACTAACGGCACACCTACTTGATGCTCCGATGCGCTGGATCATTCCGCTCGCGTGCCGCCCCTAGTGTAGCGTAATCCGTTTTCTTAGCCACTCCGTACATCGGACATTGGGGCACGCCCCGCTGCAGCCAGGTACGTTCTGCAAAAGGCTTACCATTGGTTGGTTTTGGCACCCCTGTAGAACTAGACCCCTTCTCAGAGACTAACTACATTATCTTTCCTTCGAAGGGGTGATGAATGATGTTCTATACATATTCCCCATTTTATGCACAGATGCATAGCATGACTGTGAACCAATCGATAAAACCTGTCCTATTTTCAGTAAATTGAAGTAATATGTCCTGCACTAGTTCCTTGATCATCTGTTAGTTAACTCTACAACTTCATCAGTCTTGCTTACTGGTTTCATCCACTGAGTCTCTTGTTTCTTTAGCCGATGCTAATGTTAACCATTCTCGTCTACTCTCTGCACTCAGTGCAAGTTTGCAGCTTACCTACCGAATACCAAGCAGTCTGAAAGTTGCACAAATTTCTAAATTATGGCGTGATCAGGTATGCGATTATTTCACTACTGGGGCTATTGGTATGTTCTAGAAAAAAGGAGAGAATCTTTCCAAGATATTTGAAAAGGGTGAGACAACGGAGTTCGCAGGCAGGGCCGTTGTTGCTTTAGCTAGTGGTAAGTCTATCCTACTAGTTATTTGAGCCTGCATAGATTTCGAATTTTATTGTTTACTTCGCAAGACTGTAGTTCTAAAGTTTGATTTTGAAAGTTGAATTTATGACGTGCCCAAACCCCAAAATAAACCCATGGAGCTGATTCAAAATAGTGAAGAGGTTAAAGTTTTAGTGTACTGAAAAACACAGTCTCACGTTGTACCCTTGATCTCATTTCTTGGAAGATCTTGCCCAAAACCCGCTGCCTCAAATGCCTGATATGGTATGGCACACGGATCCAGTAGTCAACCTGCTGATTCACTATATAGGCTTATTTGATCTAAACAGAAAACGAATTTGTTTTTGCTGCTTTAGCAATTTGTTCGAAAATTCACTCGATGTACATTGTAATCATATAAACCATTTTTTTTTATGAAAGTACAAAGTATGCAAAAATAATTTGGAGTCAGCATGGCCGCCAATTGATCTCGTTTAGCAAGGCACCGGGTATACCGATCATTCACCTTTAGTGGGGAATGTTGCATACAAACTGTCATTGGTATGTATGACCAAGAAACTGAGTAACAAGTAACCACAGGAATCTCATCGCCCTAGCCATCAGGCATTATGAATGTCTGGCCGCAAATGGAAGGAAAACATTGCTAGTTTGCTAAGTCAACAACTTTTCGACCGGAAAGTACAAAGAGTTTGACTCGCGCCCGCCGTGTTTTTACCAACTGTCTAAGGTGAATCCGACGCAAACTCTTATACACTTTATATAAGCCTATATAGTGAGTCATTGGCCTGACTACCGGATTCATTCTGAGATAGGCCGAGTCCGACGAGAAAAGCTAAGCTCCGCCCACCATCGCATTGGGACAATTCTTGCCAAGCATTTGAGGCAGCAGGACCTGAGCAAGCTCCTAGAGCATGCAAAGGAGGCAAAGGTAGTTCTGGGAGAGCAAGTTTGAAATGTCCCTAGCACTTTAACCTCTCTAATGATGTCTGTGTAGAATGCAATCCAGGACATCGCCCAATGAACAGACCAGCGATTTAAGTGAGTTTGGCCATTTCACCTAGAAATGCATATTGGACAAGAGCAAAAGCTGAACCTGGCAAGTGACAACCTAGGGTCTTAGACAAGCATGTCATCCAAGCGGTTTTGAGCACCTTTCTGATCATTTTATTAGTTGTAATATCTAATAGGCGTAAAACTAATAGGCCTGCGCCTGCATGATGGTGAATCACTTCTATAGCCCAAGGGAATCCGACTTGAAACCTTATTTGAGCCAGTTTGGGAGCAGTCACCATCGCAGAGCAAGACACAATCCCAAAACATAAGAGCCAGAGTAAACAGAGGCGATTAGAAAATAAAATCTGCCCAAATTTACCTGTGAGTAGTGGTGAGTTGAGTCTGACTATGAACACAATCCCCACGCACAACAGTTTGACCGAAAATAGAAACCTGGTACGACAGCAACTGTGCAGTCTCACTAGCCTCAGTCATGTGACTGCGGAAAACCTTGGTACGTAGTTCACAAATGGCAATCGCAATCGTGTGGCTGGGACCACGAATTGCAAGTTCAAAACTGATTGGGATTTTGCGAAAGACGATGTTTGGTCCAAACCAAAGATCGAACCTGAGCCCCCTGCTCTAAGGCTATAGTATGCTAACCACTGAGATATCGCTTTAACCTGCTGGTATAACTTTTTTTCTAGATCCAAATGTGATCTCCAAAACCAGTCGAATTCTGCTAGCCTCTGATCTTGGAAATGAATATGGATTCACGGATATCAATGGTAGGTGGACACTGAACATCTACTCTTCCATTTTTATTATGAAACCTGCGCAGCAAAACACATGGCGGCATGTGGTCCATCAACAGGTTGTAGGTAATGGTTTTCTTGATTAATTTTTTCTTGTTGTGGGACCCTGCTTTCGAGCAAGAGAGTCTGAGAATTATTTGGGTAGTTTATATTCACGGCAAGCTCCTGGCATGGCCTAAAAGCACCGCAAGCCACAGATCTATCATATACAGACCTACCAGACATTTTCGGACAGCCTACCGTTCATTGCGCGTTACCATGTCGCTAATTAATTTAACGCACTGGTGATGCCCCGTACTGCCCGAACATACGCGTTGGAGTTTTCTGCTCGATCGGACAAGTCAGGATGAGGCGGCTTGGGGCCTATTGTGCGATGGTGAAAAAAATACGTTGACTCGCTGTCACGTTGACTCGCTGTCACGTTGACTCGCTGTCACGGCTGTTCACTGACTCGCTGTCACGGCTGTTCGTTGACTCGCTGTCACGTTGACTCGCTGTCACATTGACTCGCTGTCACGGCTGTTCGTTGACTCGCTGTCACGGCTGTTCCCTGACTCGCTGTCACGGCTGTTCGCTGACTCGCTGTCACGGCTGTTCGCTGACTCGCTGTCGCGGCTGTTCGGACAGATGAGCCCGTTGGACTTTCACTTTTTATTTAGTTCCCAACGTGAATTTTTGTGTTCGCATGATTTCAGTTTATTTGGCTTACATGCGGGCCACCCGAATTAAAATAAAGATAGAGCCCTCTTTTACCCAATGCGTTAGGGCTATGTTAGCTTGTCCGAAGACGCCTAGTATGTTGTCCCATGATGTATTCATTCACGCACTAAAGCATTGATACTCATTATTCATTTCTACCAGGTGAGCAGCCACCCTCGCAGAGACAGATAAACTATGCGTTGATGATGAGTGGTCACGCTTGGCTCGCTGCTCTGGTTCCTAACTTTGTGAAGATCCCGGGAAGTATACTAACGGCGTTCTGCAGTAACATGTAGGCATATACGGATATCAATTATCTCAGTGACTCGGCCAATCGCCTCGAACAGTAGTGTGCGTGCGCGCACGCGTGTGTGCGTGTGCATGCGCTGGCGTGCGTGCTGTTTTTGGTGATGGTTTCAAGCTGTTGCCAAGAATTGGTTCTAATACTTACCGTGATTGTTTGTCTTTTTACTTATTTTAATACAATCATGTCTTCCTCATCAACTGGTTTTTTCCCTATCAGATTTGTTTTCTGATGAATTTTCTGTGATTTTGTTTTTACATGAACATATGCATGTAAATCTTGTTGCTTGTCAGTCGAAAATCAATATTATTTTTTTATAAATTGACATTAACTTACTGCTTATCGTAATTTTTTGCAGTATCCAATCGATATAGAACACTATGAATTGCATAAAAACCGCGTAACTAGAATTTAAACATTCTTCAAATTAGTTTACTTTAAATAAAAATAAAATTAATAATCTTTCAATCGCAATAACTGGAAAATAGTTGTCCCCATAGAAGTAGATAGCGGCTTCTATACGGGAAAGTCTCTCTTCGAGTGACTCTGTCACCCGAAATTATAGCAGTTATCAGTTGTGTCCTGGCCTAGCCCTAAGCTTTGTTTGCAAGCTGATTGCCAATCCATATGTCCACAGATGGTGAAGCTCCACACGTCAAATGACACATTCCAACGAGTATTCAGGTATGACAGACTGGCAAAATTCAAACATCGGGTCTTTTCTTATAAGTATTAGCTCATATCAATGAGATAACTGTCATCAAATCCAATGACTGTGGATTTTATCAGTTCCATTTAGACGACTGTGCAAACAAAAACGCTCTGATATGAGCCCTCGGTGAGTGCATTAAGTTATAGTTCTAGGACCTCTTTACGACCTGCAGTGTTTATAGTAAAGGTTCTGCACAGTTTTGATACAGGTTTTTTTTACATTTTCAAACTGCCATGGCACTATCAGGAAAGATTTGCTTAGTTACTGGTGCTAGTCGGGGCATAGGAAAGGGAATTGCTCTGCAGCTTGGGGAGGCAGGTGCCACGGTCTATATTACTGGTAAGTAGATCACTTTGACCTTACTCTCAGGCTCCTAAGCTGAAAACTAACATCACTATACCTAAAGTATTTATAGATATCCTAACCATAAGATACCTTCGTGACTGAAATATCCATATACGTGTGCCTATTAGTGCATAAATACTTACCATCTGGTTAGGGCGAGCCTCTACGGCTGGAGCAACCACTCCCAGTGCTGGACTGCAGGAAACAGCCAACGAAATAGGCAGTCGCGGAGGAAAGGGAATTCCCATCGCCTGCGATCATAAGAATGATGAGCAGGTGGAAGCGTTATTTGACAAAATAAAGCGCGAATCTGGCAAACTGGATGTTCTAGTAAACAATGCCTTCTCAGCTGTGAATGTAAGCTCTTTGCTACTACAAATCAAATACACACATTACCCAAAACAGCTGTATACTTGCTACATCCATTAATGTACATGTGTAACCTAATTCATGATCTAGCTTTGTTGTAGTTCATTATGGAAACTAAAGGCAAACAGAAGTTTTGGGAGTTTGACCGATCACCCGGTGATGCATGGGATGAGGTGAATCAAGTGGGTCTCAGGTAGGAACCTGCCCAATTTGCATAGACTTCATCATAATAAAACTCATCCTGAGCCAATAAAAAGAGAGTAATATCATGTCTTCATGGCCAAACAGCTGCATGTTGGGAGTGATGCAGCAATCGGACCTGATGAGTCTATTTGACTAAGCGTTTCCGTATGCTCAATAGAGAAGGCAACATTATGGGTTGACCTCATTTCTTTAACATCGCAATCCGAAACCAACAAGGGTCTTGCAAAATAAGACAACTGTTGTGCATGAGCCGGACATCAAGCCTGATCCACTCATGGTCACTTTGAGCAATTGTTCCAAGAATGGCCAGTCTGGACCGAACCACTAACTTTATGTCACTGAGCAAGCCTTGATGTTTTGTAATCTTGACCGCCATCTCATAGTTCGAACTTTTCATGCTGAGCTGTCCAATCTTACCGACAGAGGACTTCCAGCACCATAATTTATACATTGAAAAAATAAACATGGTGATCAGTAATTATCCTAATCATCCATTAGGAGCACCCAAGACCAGCCCACTCTTTTGATGAGGGTGCATTGAGGCAAACCGTGTTCATCTGTTTAAATTGGTGATAAGATCATCCACCATCTTTCGCCCATTTGTTTCAGAAACCATTATATCTGCAGTGTCTACGCTGCTAAGCTGATGGTGCCAGCTAAATCTGGTCTCATCATCAATATTTCTTCATACGGAGGCTTGAGGTATATTTTCAGCGTACCATATGGAATCGGAAAATGTGCTGTAAGTCTAAATTATGCACCACCTGTTTCTCATACAATAAAAATGATCGACTAACATTGAACCCTTTGTGCATATACTCAGTACAATCAAAGACAACTTATATACTGTATAATTATCATATGTATGTATGTACTTTTATTGTTCTCAGGTTTGACAAAGTGCAGTATGTGTAGACCATTGTCTAATGCACACATTATTATGGCCTCATAGGATATCAGGAACACTACCCCTCCTGTGAGCCAGTCCTACCCCTCCTGTGGGCCACCCCTACCCATCCTGTGAGTCAACCCTATCACTCGTGTGAGCCAACCCTACTCTTCCTGTGAGTCAACCCTATCACTCCTGTGAGTCAGTCCTACTCTTCCTGTAAGCCAACCCTACTCCTCCTGTGAGCCAGTCCTACCCCTCTAGTGAGTCAACCCTATCACTCGTGTGAGCCAACCCTACTCCTCCTGTGAGTCAACCCTATCACTCCTGTGAGTCAGTCCTACTCTTCCTGTAAGCCAACCCTACTCCTCCTGTGGGCCAGTCCTACCTCTCCTGTGAGTCAACCCTATCACTCGTGTGAGCCAACCCTACTCTTCCTGTAAGCCAATCCTATCACTCCTGTGAGTCAGTCCTACTCTTCCTGTAAGCCAACCCTACTCCTCCTGTGGGCCACCCCTACCCATCCTGTAAGCCAATCCTATCACTCCTGTGAGTCAGTCCTACTCTTCCTGTAAGCCAACCCTACTCCTCCTGTGGGCCACCCCTACCCATCCTGTGAGTCAACCCTATCACTCCTGTGAGTCAGTCCTACTCTTCCTGTAAGCCAACCCTACTCCTCCTGTGAGCCAGTCCTACCCCTCCTGTGAGTCAACCCTATCACTCGTGTGAGCCAACCCTACTCCTCCTGTGAGTCAACCCTATCACTCCTGTGTATCATGGAGGATAGTTCTATGCTGTATATCTATATTGTTATGCAGAAAGACAGAATGATGACTGATATGGGTATTGAGTTGAAACCGCATGGAGTTACCTGTATAAGCTTGTGGCCAGGACCAGTAATCACCGAGACCATTGCTGATGCTATAAACAGAAACAAGGGAACTGTAAGTATGATGAGGTAGGGATAAAAAAGCGGACAATGTGTTATAGATTTTCATTTTAGCCGCATTTACCATTGCATGCTATTCATGAGACCAGACTGCTAGCGAACATGCCGACTGGCTAGCAAAATATAAAACCTATCCTAGTTTCAGTATGTTAAAGTAATATGTCCTGATGCTGTCTGCAAGTGATCACATTTTATGGTCCTGCCATTCCATTGTAGTCTGAAGTCTGAACGTGGGTTTAAAATTGCCCCCCTGCACCGAAACCCACAGTTTACTTACCAAACAGTGGAAGTTTTACAAGTTCAGCTTGACAATGTAGTTTAAACTGCTGTGTTCATGGTGTGTTTTTCAGGAAGAAGGAGAGAGTCTTAACAGGTTGTTTGGAATGGGAGAGACGGCTGATTTCTCTGGCAGAGCTATTGTGGCTTTGGCTAGTGGTAAGGGCATCATACAGTAGACACAAAGTCTGGTCTCATGCATAAAAATAGGTCATTCTGCTAACCCCCATACCTAGCACATGTAGTCTGTAAGTCAATAATATTTGCCCTCCCTCCTTCATAACCTAACCAGTGTCAGGGATTTGCAGAAATTGAGCTACGGACTCTTTGACTCTGCATTTCCCTTGGTGCGTCTGTCATTAAGGGGACTTCATGCCTGCACCCATGTGCCTCATAGAGAAGGTAACTTTACGGTTAATCTCCTTTAGTTAATTTATTGAGAGTTCAAAACTGATTGGGATTTTGCGAAAGACGAAGTTTGGTCCAAATCAGAGATCGAACCTGCGCCCCCTGCTCTAAGGCTATAGTATGCTAACCACTGAGATATCGCTTTAACCTGCTGGTATAACTTTTTTTCTAGATCCAAATGTGATCTCCAAAACCAGTAGGATTCTCCTCGCCGCTGACCTTGGAATTGAATATGGATTCACGGATATCAATGGTAGGTGGACACTGAATGCCTATCACTCTTCCATGTTTTTTATAAGACAAACACAACAAGACGCATGGGGGAGCGTGGTCCATCGATTGGCCACTGTGCCGGTTGCAGTTATGTTTTTCTTAGTTTTTTTCCCATTCGACCCTACAAGTTTATTAAGCCTGATTTGAGAGCTATAGCAGCGTGGAGATAGGTTTGAAGTTTATAAGCGCAGTGGGAGTATGGTCCGGCCAAATCACAGCTCTAGCCTAAGTTCTATACCGTGTTATCCCACGGCGTAGTTTGTTGGACACCTGGATGATTTGATATTGCTGCTTCATTCAGGTAAGCAGCCACCTTCAGGGAGACAGGTAAACTTTGCATTGAGAAGGAGCGGTCACACCTGGCTCGCTGCACTGATTCCCGACTTTGTAAAGATCCCAGGATGTGTCCTAAAAGGTTTATTCGGTAATATGTAGCCTGATACCGGATTCCTAGACCTGACCCTGCACACCAAGTGGGTCCTCAAGCTGTGCCCATAGAATTCCATGCCTGCACCACCTAGAGCCCATTGTGTGATCGGTGCTGAAGAAACCAGTGACATATGTGACTGGAAGAAACTGATAAGGTTTTTTGTACAGCAGAATGTGGTGATTTTTCAGGAATGTTTACATTGCTGTTCCTACCAGTTGTGCTTCTTTTATTACTGTAAAAAGGTTTTATTTTCGATTAAAATAGTTCAATTAAGTTGTCCTCTTCAACAAGTTTTTTCCCTTTTTGACTGTTTTTTGTGGATTATTGTATGATTTTGTTTTTGCATATGCGCAAGTGAATGTCATTCCCTGGGAGCCCTATTTAATTTGGACATCACATTATTGATATCGATTATTGCTGGCGCTGACTCTAGTTGACACACATATATATAATTGCAACCTATAAACCAATGAAACAATCAAGTACCTCCTGTTGAGTGACTCCTAGGTCAACAAGTTTTGTTGTGGGTCTAGCACTCACAGCCTTCCTATCCCACTTTACGCAGACAATGCTTGAACGAATGATTTTGTCGAACAGGTGGCTCTAAAATGATTTTTTTCTTCTGATATTGATCACATGCACAGTTATGTTAACAGATTCAAAGTGTCAGGCATCCATTGAATCTACAATACTTGGCACTGATATGGAACCAAGGACTGCCAATCATGAATGACAAAATCAAAAAGTAACACATCACAAATCAACTTAGCCTGAACTGGAATCTGGGATACTTCAGCCATTCTGGGTTTGTTATCTATCAAACCATGCGGTCTACAACAACTAGACCTCTCATCAACTAGACCTCTCATCAACTAGACCTCTCATCAATATGTTTGTGAGTTGTCTTTTCCTTTCATGGTGTTCGCAGCATTTTGAATAGAATGCTAGGTTAGTTTTATTTTAGTTTTGGTGATGTAAATTTTTATGAGAAGTTTTACACACATTTTACTACAAAGCAGTGATGCGAAAATCAAGCCAAATATATCTCGTGATATATATAAGTACAGCGTATGAGCTGCACTGGGTCATTTAGTGCTTACTAACCAATCTTTCAGTCCAGCACACTTGTTTTGGCCAGTGATGTAACTGTATACTTAGTCTAGGTTAATTTCTCAGCTTCAATCCAGTTTACCTAGAGTAATTTGGCAAGCAAAAACCAGATCTCTGTGTCTGTGTCTGTTTACTGAAACTGATACCCTCACCACACCCCCTCCCATCAACGCCCCACTGACTGTCAGTCCTGAAACAGAAAAATGAAATACCATTTCCATATAGTACACACATAACCTCTCTTTAGTTGCATGGCTCATAGCTGTAAAATGACTATGTGGTATGAGTTTCACCCTTCATACACCATTCATCAAAATTGGCCCTCACAGCTGATCCCTCTAAAACTGCGGTAACTACCGCCCTACTATTGCGTCCTGAGATAGCAGCTTGGCTATGATTCCGGGTGACTAGCCATGCACCTTAAACAGTGACATCCATTATTTGGTCAGCTTCCAGCAAATTATGAAACGAGGGCAAAATTGAAATAACGGAAGTTAACTATGCTGGCCAGGGAAACCTCTCGCTAGCACCTCGAATACCCACCGATTTGGTGTGAAGCTTTGTACTATGGTACTGAGTGAGCAGCCCTGGAAGGTTGGAGGTTCATCAACTATACAACAATGTGAACACTTACGCTTGGTGCATTTATAATCATTCAGTAGACATCTTTGTGACCAAGCTAGAGATTTGTGGGCATCTTGCTACGCTATCCTTTAACCTGGTTAGAAACTGTGGAATGAGCTAATGGAGCCCCCTTGAGATTAGGCCTGCATCATAGATGTGGCATATCAAACACATTATATCCACCATCTAGGTAGAGAACTTACAACCATTCTGTAGCAGGGTGACTCTGTAAACAGCCATAGCAAAAAGCCGAGTTAATTACAGCAATTATACATGTACAAGCATCGGCGCTCATACAGGTTATAGAATTCATGGTTAGCTATTATATCCAGATTAGAGCTATCTGAGCTGGGAACAATATAAAGCCGTCGCGGAACCTACAGACAGTTATCGGTTGTAGCTCCTACGCGGTTCACATCCGGTCTTTGTTACGGCCTCTCAGTCTGCACCCCAGAATAGAGGTAAGTAGTTCTGTCACATTTAACACAGCTGCTACAGATATCCTCCTGCTCTGCATTACCCTGTATGCATCATTTGCCTGCCGCAACTATGCTTACGCTATGCATTACCGTGTATGTATCGTATCAGTGCAACCTCTTCATTTCCATCTCTTGCACCCAAATCTTTCCTTTTTCTTGGCTAAACCAGCAATGGTGGTACCTACCATCATTCTGCTGGTTTAAACCATGCGAGTGTGATGCAGAGTGCCAATGTGCACATGATTTGGTCCATGAACCTGTAAACTTTGTCTGCAAATGCTTTGTCCGCCGGCACGCTCAAACGTAAGCTGGGAAATATTCGGCACTGGTGTAACCGCGATGTAGAATCGAATATAAGAAAGCCTAGCGCTGCCTTCCACATACTTGACATCTCTCTTGTTTTAGAGGTGTTAAGAGACATGGATGGAGAGGCTAGACCAAGATACAGGCTTGCAGCATCCTCTGCTCTCGGTCCCGATTCATGCCCGCCTCCTGGCTCTTTTTCATTACTCAAGCCTCAGAGGAAACCTCCAGGTTCGAAATTTATGACTCTCTAATGTGTCCCTTTCTAAAAATTACTGTTTCCACACAAATCCTGCAAGAAACTCCTGTTGTGCTTAATGGTTTTCCCCTCCTCGGGCATGATACAAGTGCAAGTCTGGTTTATACGCCTAGCCACCCTGGCTGAGGAGTTCACGCAGTACAACAGTCTTTTGTGCATTGGAATGTTTTCACCTTGCCATGATGCTTATTTAGGTCAAGGAAGTGCTAGCGGTGTTGCCTACTCACCTACCTCCCTCCCTCCGGTTTTGCTAAAATGGTAGATTTTTATTCGCAGGGTTGACACTGAATCAACCGGATATGAAACCTTATTACGAAACGCCCCCTTACTCGGCAGACTCGATCGCCAGTCAGATTCGAGCAAACCTTCCATCGCTGCCGGATTCTCCTCCATTATCCTTCGACAAAGCATACCCGCCTCCTACAACATCTTCACCTGTGACGCACGATCCGTTCCGTGAGTATCCGCGTACGCCTGGATCAAAGAAGTATTTGGAGGAGTGTAATGGAACCGGATTTCTTGGGCAGCTTACACCAACTCCACCACCGATTGAGCCGCAGCCAATCTACCAA
>Ga0224511_10000868_pt1 | contig 16422 bp, 12 predicted proteins | sample SF_May12_sed_USG_2_FD_169988 | JGI IMG/M metagenome (GOLD analysis project Ga0224511, IMG submission 169988) | Sediment microbial communities from San Francisco Bay, California, United States - SF_May12_sed_USGS_8_1 | ecosystem: Environmental > Aquatic > Marine > Sediment | place: USA...
ATGATGCAACACAAAGGCTGGGAAGAGACTAGAACTTTCAGTGGCTCGCTCATTGCAGTAATCCCATCGTCGGAAACCAGCAATGTGATGGGATTATCACTGGTATTAACGGATGAGCATAATTTGTGCAAGAGAATGGGTATACTGACTCGAACGGCTCCTGAAACTTCGCCTAACCAATTTGACAAAACAAGTGTATAACTATAATCATGCATGTCTGTAGCAAAGAAAATGATCGTCTTGGAGAGAGGCAAAAGGCATTGACTAGCTGATTAGCAGTCATTATATTATATTACAGGGTGAGAGAATCCTAGTACAGGGCGACTCACCGGTGAGTCTTCTCAATAGTTATATTTACTTACCGTGTGCAAACTTTTCGGCATAGATCTCGAATGCTTTGTCATCAGTTTTTCTATCCGATGCTCCTGACGAGAGCAAAACCCAGAGTTCACCTCTCGACCCATGGTTTATGGGCAGCTCATGATTGCGCAGTAGCGCCTTCACTTTTCCAAGGCCCTGCGCACTGACCAACTCTCTTATATGCTCTATAGTCACGCCGGCGGATCTGTGGAAAATGCAAAGCCATGGAAACAAACGTAACTTGAAGTCAGCAGATTCTTTCACTCATCGGCGGGGAGCACACGATACAGTCAGCGAACAACTGTGGTGTCACTTACCCGCACTCGTCTTGAGAGTGCAAAGTGAACTCTGTCGTGGTGACTAGATTTCTCATGAGTGAATCTTTGAAATTTTCTACGGGTGATACCAAACTCTTCATGATCATAACTGCTAGTTCTATGATCTTCCATAGATTGCTCAACTTCTATTAAAACTCTCCGATCTATTGCTTAGTAGTACAGACACTACGGCTTCACACTACACCTGATGAAGAGGCACACCGCTAGTACTAATTTTGAGTAAACAAGTTTGCTTTAGATCATGTGACCAAATAATAGACCAATCATGAATCATTCTCTATTCACATCAAATGAGCGGAAACAAAGGCTAGGGAAAACCCACACGCTAAGGCAAAGAGGGTATAGAATAGATACTTGGTTAGCCACAATCCGCAGATTTGTACAGCTTGAAAGCAGACTGACCGGGGACTAGAAGGAGGCATGTCACTTCCAATACCCCGTTTTCGAGCCCATAAAAGCAGGGAGCTTTTATACGCGCGAGCCATTTGTCTGGTATTTTAAAGATTAGGCAGTAATCATTTCGCTCTTTCAATGGATCCAGAGTCTTCGTGGCACACGGATTAAATTCATTCATACAGCGGTCTAGCCTAAGGCCCAGAAAATCTTGGCACAAGCTCAAGATCCCGATCACCGTGATCACCGTAGACCGTAGTTCTCACCTGTCAGGAAGTTTTGTGACAACTTGCTCGAACTGCGATTGGTCAACATAGTTTTTGTTCATCCTTCCTATGTCCAGTCGTGTCATACCTATGGACTGGTTTCGGTTGTTGAGTGTGTGCGTGTGGCGTGAGTTCGATATCACCGCTTTGATTAATTATTTGAGTTTTAGTTGAGTTCGGTTAGTAATAATAAATAACATAAAGAGGGAGTGACGAGACGTCGCTGGCCGGCGGTGCGACCAAATTACGACGACCTAACCAGGGATAGCTCCGGGACTGTAGTGTTCCTTACAAAATGTAGCAAGTAGGTGCATCCTCTACAAAATAAACATAAAAAATATTATTAAATCTGGCAAGCCTTGGTCTAGACTGATCTTTCAAGGCCACTCCATGAATCAAAACAGCTGACCAATGCAACAAGATTTCATTGACAGCAGTACTGCAAGAAACCGAGACGGACAACGCCTTAGGCAATAAAGTGACTGAGTGACAGTTTGCCTCAGGGCATGGCTCTCTGTAGACATCAATGAGTTCTTAGCTAACAGATGATAAGCAATATTAACAGATTTTTCGAGTGTTTTTCGGCCTTGAACTTTTCTCCCAGCACATTGCCCAGGGGCGAAATCCCTGAACGGCTTCATAAAAGTAAACCAGTCCTATCACATCCAATCAGATCCAATCAGATCCGGACAACCTGTCAGCCTAATCCTACCCATGATTGTGAGTCAAAACCAACATAACGAGATCACACATATCACTGCTAATAATAGCTAGACTAGCCGTATACTGCTCAGCAGCTAAAGCTTTCAAATGAGAGTCACACTCACCAGCCTAGCAATAACCATACATACACAATGTCTCTCAGTTTCATCAATCACTTACCAGCTAGCCGCATCGAGACAGATATGAGGCCAGCAATATTCCGGCATGCATCCATTGGACCGACTACTAAGCCTGAGATTGATTAGTGTAATGAACTTAAGAGCGACGGAGAAAACGGATCTGATCAATAACTTTCAGCAAACTGCATTTGAAAGATAACTGACAAATCAATAAGCACAGTAGTGAGGACATCGAGACCTCTAACCTGAGAGAGATGATGACCATAACATACAACTAAGCCATCAAATTAGTGATACTGCTCAACACCGATACTTTGAAGAGAGCAAACTGTGGCCTGTTGCCGACTGACACGAGAAGCATAAACGAGTAGGCAGCTAAGATGTTGGTTGACCTTTGGATACATTGAATAGTCAAATCGGTTCTAATGTTGACAGCTTTAGGAAAACATGATCAAACATTTAGACCAGCCACCCATTGACCTTGAATGGTGTCGTCATAGAATTGGGTAATGGCAAAGAACCGTTACTGCTAGAAACGTACCTCTTTCGTGAGAGTAGATGCACGGGTGGACTACATGACTTACACTGGCTAGATCGAGTTAATGTATGATATGGGACCAGTGTTTGTCCCAGATAAGAAAATATACCAGGCCCATACAATGGCCAGTAGATAAGGCGAGAGGCTGACCATAAACGTTGTCCGATAACGATACTCTATAGAACAGTAAGGGACAGTCAAGGTGCTACAAAACAGGTTTAGAATTGTGTTCTCCTGATTCTCGAAAACAAACTGTTAGACCTCGCTTCCACATTGTTCATCCCAATCTTGCCAGCACATGGCTCCGTTTCAGAGACCCTCTATTCACTAAAAGGGTTTGTTATGACAGTTTGGCAAACAAAATCGCATTCCAGGTCACAATTGCTAAAGGCTTTTAATCCTTGCAAGTCACCAGCAGTTTTTAGTCACTACAATTGCATTTTATTTATCTAGAACATTTCTGTAATACAGTTTAGTGAATTGACAGGGGGTCATAATGTAGCATCATCTCTTGTTCTATTGAAGTTTTGGAGTAGAGTAGCCAACTGACAATGTATAAAGTTCAAGGCCGATCATGCCAATCCTCTGGCAGGAAATGGATGTAAAGGCGATAGGCAAGATTTAATACGTAATGTAATGGTCTCTTACATCAGCATTTGTTTGAAGGAGGGACAACCAAAAGGGATATGAACCAATTCGACTAAAGTTCAAATTCTAGTGTCCATTTGTGAATCATTGAGCAATTTTAACTCCCCAAACCGAGCTGGCCACCATGGAAAATTCGTGCTTCAGTTCGCCTGGCACATAATTATTCAAACTGCCATATTTCTGGCGCACCATAGCGGCTTGGTTCGGGCCTGACGTAAGAGAAATAAACCACAAGAACTGGCCATCACTCAAATATAGCCCTTACTGATTGATAGGTTTCCAGTCATGTGATCAATTTAGTTTTTCTGTCGTCAAAGATTGTACATAAATGATTCAGCAACCAATGGCTAATCATGGTAGCACTGTACGTACTATGTAAATTCTGTGGTGGAGAATTCATCGCAAAAGTCAAGACAATGTGTAGCCAGTTTGCAGACATGCGGGTCTACGAATGAGAAAACGACATAAACTTGAAAAATAAAGACATCGAATGCTAGATGACAAGACATGTGTACGCTTACACAGGAACACATTGTTATGTCATCTATACAACCCGAAAATTGTCACACTAGTCATAAGGAATTCATGAACTCAAAAGCTGTACAATGGACTGTGAGTCACGACATCCCCCAATGTGGGAATAACGTCTAATCGTACTCTTCCAAACATTTACTAAAGAGCCAGGATTGTCTAAACTTAGCAAGTCAGTATTCTATAAGCAGATAATGGGACTGGTGTCCTAGTTAAAGACCTCACACGGATTTCAGTAATTGAGTAGACTGTTGTCCACAAACAGAACCCATTGATGAGTATAAGATACATAACATCTACATGGTGCTAAACTTTTTCTGGTTAGTTTTCTCAAGAAACCTTTGGAGCAGCCAAACCAGCATGTTCGCGATAATTTAGACACAGTTGCGCTACGAAGATATAGGTAACATACTAAGATAGGTAAAGCAAAGAGTATATCTAGATCTATTGTTATTCGATAAAAAGCTGCCATGCGTGGGTGCAGCTGCCCATTTAGAAAGTAAAATGATCTTCAATGTGTTCGCTGAAAACTGACAAACGTCACCATCCTTGACATAGACTCAACCAGGAAACCCGCGCTATCTCAGGGAAAGAGGGATTTAGGAGATACACTTGAGAGTGGCATGTCTACAGTCACATTCACAAAATGGCCAGAGGGTTGGTCTGACCATTTGAAGATTGCGTATCATGCTACTGCATGTATTAAATCAATCACTTCATCAACGATTTAGTAGTGAGGGAGCGACACAACAAAGTCTAGGCAGTGGCAAAGTCATTAGTTCAGTTGACTGATGGAGATTTTGTCAGTGTCAGTAAATAACCAAATAAAACAGTTTCTACTTTGAGTTAAACTCAGTGACAAACTAGGATAACCTCACTGAATTAATAATAGCAGAGCCGTCTAACAAGTTAACAATGTTGCCGATCGCACCAATTGACTGGACTGGCCAAGCGACTGAATTGCTGGCTTTGGATTTCTACTACTACTAGTTTGCACTTGTGTAGCTGTAAGTGTTTCGACTAGTAGTAGTGGTGGTGGTAGTAGTAGTAGTAGTAGGCTGTAGATAGAGCTCACTCCCTGCTAACCAAGTTACATGTACTAGACTTTAGATTTAGAATTAAATTAGACTTAGTTAATTAAACTAGACTGTTAAGACAGTCTGTAACTCTGTTTAGTAATTGAGTAGTGAAGTCCTGGGGGCTGGTCTTCAGTCACCTAATTAAACTTAGTTACGTTACACTTACAGTTACTCGTTACTGAATCCATTTTTAAACTACTAAACTTGTGAGAATAAATAACTTACTAACTACAAATACAACTACTAGTAGTAACTAACTAAGTTGTAAGTAAGCTGATTGCAAATAGTAATCCTAAATCTAATTATTACGGCTACTTACTGGATTCAGAAAGTGACTAGTGAGAAACACTCACTCATTGAGATTGACTGACTCAGTCAGTCAGTCAGTCAGTCCCAGTCTTACACTGACCGTGACATACTAAATTAGAATATTTACCCGTTCGATCAGCACAGATTTTAAAAGTCGACGCCCTTGTGTGAATTCTCGCGCAAGGCTTAGCTCCACAGACAGTAATAACTGCGTCCCAGACTGGTTATCACCGGCGTCCTAAGTCAAAAGATGCACTCACAGGAACCTGCAAGTCACGTTACTGGACGCAGTGTGAACGAGCGATCTATTTGGGGATAGGCAGAACCAAATAGAGCCTTGTAGGGCTTTAATCCGCAGAAACATGCGCAACGTATTTTACCCTAACCGGTGATATATCCCTCACAGCCATTAGCCGCATTAGAGGCTATTGATTCTACAAGCGCCTGTTCCGGCTAGCAGCGCGAGAGAACACAACTGCTCATCCTAGGTGACTTGGTTCTTCAGCATGTGTCGGGCGGCGGGGCAATGCTGCTTGTTGATTGACCTGCCTTTCTGGCAAGTGAGAAGATGCTAGTGTGGAGCTACTAGTATTTTTCCACCTGAAAAATGACCATTGCACCTTTCTAAGTTTCTCCTGCAGCTCTTAATCTACTTAGCGTATATCACAAACCCGCAAAATCTATATAGTCTTTTAACATCAGTGATGAGGTCTAGGGCAAAGCATCAATAACAGCCAAAAGTGGGTTCAATCGAGATCCATCAATTGTGCACGGATAGTTGTGGGTGCGTAGCAAATAATTGATTATACAAACATATCTGTACCTGTTTTACTATACATATGCTCAATCATAATTGACAAGAAAAAGTCAGATCTTTGTTTTTCTTAGACCATGATATAGTACAAAAATTTGTCATTAAATTTGTATGGGTTATATTATCGCAAAATCAAACCCCAACGGGATTTCTTGAGCAAAGCTTTGCTGACATATATTAGGTTATATTGCACCATAGTGTATGACCGGTGGAGTAAAACAGATCAGTGGGTGCCTCACCGTGGCTATAATTGATTGACACATAGGATGAAGTGATAGCTTATCGGAGAGCGCGCTTATTTTCAGACCCGGAGTCCCAGGTTTGATTCCCAATTCGGGCAAAAAGCTTTGTCTTTCGCAACACCCTCATTGGTTTCGGATCCCGATGTTAAAAAAAGGAAGCCCCTTCCATAGAGTTCCAGGGCACGCTAGTGCAGAGTGCTCCTAATGACACGCCCTGAGAAAAGCTGAGCCTAAGAATCAATAGGCCAATTTCAGCACGACTGCTGATGGCTGTTCCGTCATGGAGATAAGAATAAGAGTGTGTTGACACACAGTTTGTCCGACTAGCTCTCTATTATAATTTGTCTCAGCAAGGACACTGCGAGCAGGCCTGCACCTAGTTCCCAGATCTGGTCGCAGCCGCTTTGGTCAACCCATGGATAAAACCTGGCTGTGTGGCAATGACCGCTGTATACGAAATGCTGTCTCCCAGGTTTGGAAACTATCGACCATCTACTCCAGTGCTACCAAGTAAACAATGAGGAGTTGTAAACTCCCTCCTGATGCCGAATATGGAGGTGTGGTGGATAAAAAGCAGATGACTAGTGTATACGTCTCCATGGTAATGGTATATTGGTCAGAGTAAGATGCCGTGGCTCCATACAGACCATTCTCATCAACAAAGTCGATCATCAACAACGGGTTCGTCGACGAGCGTCCCTCATATAAATCTAGCAAATTATGGGTTATAGTGCGTAATGAATATGTGTATTTTTGGCATCTATACAGTTACATTCACATATTGTTTTAAAAATGAAGTATAAGAAAATATTGTTAATCAAATGCTGAAGTGACGTCGCTCTGGTCGAAACTGCTACACAGACATTTGATAGATATTATACGTTTATGGTCTATACTCTATACTCTATAGTCAGCTTCCACTAAGCCAGCTCTGCCCAGGCAGTAACTTCCTTAGTTGTGGTTTTTGTAGCATTGCAACCGACAGCGAACTACTACGAGTATATGTCTATGAGCAGGTAATATGACAAAGTTATGATTGCCATGACGAGCTTAGACAGAGTTTATGTGTGAATGTCACATTGGCCCATCAAGTCTAAAACTGGTCTTAAATCACTATAAATACATACAAAAATATGAAATAAAACTAACAATATCATTATCCCACGTGCATCAGTATTGGCATCTATGTGAACCGAAATTAACTCAGTCAAATGCTGGGTCTTTTAGCTCTTTGAGCCAATGTCCCCAGCCCATCTCACCAGTGTTTCTAAACTCATCCACCATCTTATCCATGTACTTAAGCATGCCACCATATTTCTCCATGTTCTTTACAGTAAATTGACATTTTTGACAATCAGGTCTCTTACCCAGCACTCCTAGGTATACAATAAGTGTGGCTGAAGCAGTGAATGCGTGGATACTATAGATATGCCCGCCATACTCGACATCAAAGTAATCCACTGGTAGCTCAACTCCGCAGTGAACTATCCAGGCTGTGAATCGGTGCGTCATCGGATCCCCTATTCTGTAGAGCAAAAGTCATAGCTGAGCTAATATGCTAGCAAGGCAGTAGGGCGCTAGACCCGTAGTCACCACAAACTTTCAAACCCTGCATGGGCATGACTACGAGGTGTTGATTTGATATTCATCCACCTGTGATACTACAAGTCAGTGAACTGGTGAACCGGGCAACCTCCTTATACCGGTAAAATGAGGAAAAGATAACGAAGATGTTTCCACACAACCTCTACATATCCCCTTATCAACAGTGTCTGCTTTCACTATATCATCTCTTCTTTTTTTGGCTAGGGCTACTGCCTATCTCTTTTCAGACAACCAGGGCTTGTTCAGCAACAGAAATCATGCGAGGAGATCACTACCCTAGACCTTGAACATGAAATATTAAGATCTTGAACCATGCGTTGTAACCACCGAGCTATCCTGCTATCCCAAATTGAAGGAGATAATCCAGTTTGTCAGTCTTTTGGATTCGTGCACTTTTCATCTGCATAACTCGACAAAATTGCTTTTTAAATAATTTGAATTTGTAACCCAAATTTAATTACAATCATTTAATACTGCATTGTGCCAGATAGATCGGGACCCATCTATTCCAACAGCCAACAGGTTGAGCAGTCATATCCTCTCCATCTTCACTCTATGCATAGAGTACATTGTGAAGACCATTAGTGCCTACTCCAGTGGAGGATAACTCTATGACTATATAAAATTAACTAACAACTTCCTGACATTCTCCAGATTTCCTGAAGATGGAGAGGTCGATTTTCATTTGGCATCCATAATCTTGAGACTCAGAAACTGTGCATGCGCTTGGTCAAGTTGAAGGCTGGTATGTGAAAAGGAAAAGGAAAGACATGCCGGCTCTCATCCATTGTTAATGAAGGACTAAGGACTCACTGTTCAAACGACGCATAGAAAACATCGGCAACTTCATGACGATTGATTTTAGTGGCTTCAAAGTCCGATCTAATAATAGCAGCCACTGGATGAACTAAGACTCTGTTACCAGATATGATAGGTGGAAGTTGACCGAGGATCTCCATATCATTCATAGTTAGACCAATCTCTTCCTATAGATATAAAAGCACTGCGCTTTGTACTGGGGTTCAAAGCATAAACCGCAAAAACTGCGGGAGAAGCGAGGTCAAGTTCACATATGCATTTGCTATTTAGTATTCATGAATATGCCCAGAGTCTAGCTAGGTCTCACTATCTAACATATATAAGTTTATTGGTCAGTGAGATTTAGGTTCCCAACAAGACTCATGGCATCGGTGTCTTTGTGACACAGATCAAATATTTGAGGCTGGCTATATTCTGCCATGGCAGGGGCCAATACAGGCTTGTATTTTCTTGCTTAATTACCATAAGTTTGTGTTTTCTTCCGAATAGTTTTGACCAACGATTTCTACACAATCGAAAGCTATAAGACTACATTTCAGACTGCTAATGATAAACTTGAATAAATAGACATATAAATAAAATAGAATAGATTAGATGATAGAATAGAACTAACACTCACCTCTGCTTCGCGGCATGCGGTAGCAATGACATTGGAATCTGCGCGATCGATCTTGCCTCCGGGAAAACAAACATCTCCCTTGTTTAACCGAAGGCTGTTAGACCGCAAAGTGTATAGAAAAGACCATTTATTGGGTTCTAGTTCCTGTAATCCCACCAGTATAGCTGCCTCGCCGAGTTCAGCCAGGTGACCTTCTGGTTTCAACTTCGTCCTCTCTTCTTTTGAATAACTATTTCCAATATAGTTCTGGAAACATCTTTTTATATAGTCAGTATTCATTCTTGTGGTCTCTACGACTTATATCAGGTTGGGTACCGAAAACAAATATGTACACTACTTCTGAGGGAGTCACCAGTTCAATTTGCATTGACAAAGTTTCAAGCGGAACCGCAAATCTCAAGAAATAACTTGAATCGCCGTGCTCAAGTACATTAGACCCGAGTATCACATTTCAAAGACTGACGCTATATTTCACTCAAACGTGCCTGCTAGAATTAGTGTCAAGCGGCTTTTAACTGTAAATGGGAGGAGCCGGTTGATTATCAACATCCGTGCAGTTGGAGCGTTGAGTAGGTTGTCAACTCAAATGGAGAACCTGTTCAAGGATAACCCCAAGCCTGAGCGGACTGGTGAACCTCTCTGATGCTTTTCAGCATTGTTCTCTGGGATATTGTCGGTCTATTCTATCAACAGGTAACTCATATGGTCATTGGTTAGTGCCAACATGAACTGATGAAGTGATGAACCGTGAACCGGTGAACGGACTGGGCAGCACACAGACATACTCACAGTCAGTGAGTCACCACTGTACTGAGTGACTGACCACTGGACTGAATGACTGACCACTGACCTGAGTGACTGACTGAGTGACTGAGTAGTGAGTGACTGACTCACTACTCAGTGACTGAATGAGTCAGTCACTGAGTGAATCAGTCACTGAGTGAGTCAGCACTGAATGAGTCAACAACTCTGAGCTCGGTACCCTATCACTTGCAGGCACCTGTCCAGCAACTATCCAACTCTTCTGTCACCGTGGCACGAGCGTGAGTAAAATCAACTCACTCACTCAGAGTGGGAGTCTGGTGCTTATAGTGATGTAAGTGTAAATATGAGCAATATAGTGGCTGTGTCAGTGTGTGACTGTGAGTGTGAGTTAATGGTGGCACTACCAGCTCCACGTTCCGACTTGGTGATGATGGCAGTTCCTGTTTTTTGACACTATAGCGTCACTCAAATTCATATATCTCAGACACAATGTTTCGTTAATAAGGGCCAGGATAGCTCAAAATAGCTTTGATCCGCGCTCTATGAATGGCAGATTAGAACCTCATTGTCGGCGGGGCATTTTACTGCATGGTATGGGCCTTTAGCAAGCCCATCACTCCATATTGCTAGCATGGGTTCTGGTCACCATGATAAAAAATGGGGGTCCCACCAGTGGGTAAGGGCCAAGATCACTCCACGGTTGTTAAAGATCCACCTCCCAAATTTTCGACTGGTGGTGTGTAAACAATGGCTTAGGTTGACTGACCCCCAACCAGTAACCCATGGAAGGCAACAGGAAACCACCTCAGTACTATCACATGACACCATAATCACATGACACCATAATCACATGACACCATGACAAACCATGCGAGTCCTGAGAAACACGCCTTCGGGTAAATTACCTCATTGAATTGATTGACTTTTGTCAATATTTTTTCTTTGCAGTAGCTTGGTTGATTCGGGTTGGTTGGTTGGTTGGTTGATTCGGCTCGCAAACATTTTTCTTCAGAATGGCTTCCGAAACTGTTGAAGTGATCGAATTCAGCAAAAAACCGTGAGTCCATATGCTTCTACTGCTGAATGAATAACTAGTGATCTGTGGTTATTGTGTTTCTAGTATTAATCGAATTTTGAACCCATCGAACGTCTTCCACTAAACATACTGCAACATTTTCTCTGTCTATAAAAATCCTGATAAGGCAAGAGGCTGTGATTCCGGCTTGACACCGTAGAATATATTGTGTATTGCCAGACCTTTGATTTTTTATTCAAAATATTTCTATCACTTAGAGAACTCAAATGAAAGTAGACCATATTACATTAAAGTCCTATGAAATCAGAGTTTCCAGAGTTTACATTCTTGTGTAACAAGCTTAACTTCATTGTTTTTCTTTTAACATGAGAAGAAAATCTCATAAATTTTAGAAAGTTTGGCCAGGAAATGGAACACGCTAGAGCGAAATGGACTCTCTATGGTGGCCACATGACTAATGCAAACGGAGAGCATAACCCATAACTCAAACTTTCCTTAACACCTTTTTTGGTGGCCCCTGCAGTTCGAGTCATCCAAGTTTCACTGTATTCTGATATTTTAAAGTATGTATAATATATATTCTGATATTTTTACCAGTGCTGATGAGACGTCAGCGGGTGGTGCAATAGAGCCTCTACTTGATGGATCACACTCTAAGCCAAAAGATAATAAGCCAAAACCTCTGACCAATGTTCAGATGTTCTGGGCGTTAACCAAGTTTATGATTCCCCTGGTCGTCACACAGATGGTGCCCGACATCGCAGAACAGGTAGGTGCTCATAGGTCCTCCAATAGTGGGAGGGCCACTTATTTCCCACGTTTCATATTTCCCAATACAGTTTCAGACTAGGCTAGGAATGAAGCGATGGCAATGGTATAGAAGGTGTGCTGAGCTTCACACCGAAGGCCGTGGTTCTATACCCAGTTCGAATACTGGATAGCGCTTTATCTCTCTCCCGCTTCCGTGTGTCTCAGATTACGACATTAGGTAACTAGGCGGCCCACCATAGAGGTACCTTCTGACTTGTACACGGAAGTTCAAGCTGAATGTCTGTCAATGACGCCTCGTGGGGAACTCTGGGTGAAAGTCCCAGTGGGCTAATTTCAGCACTACCTTTGTCAGGAGATAAAAAGGAGGGAACAGGCTGAACCCTTAAGCTTGATCAAGGTTTGTGAGCCTCCACCACTTCCATGGTCAGAATGGCGGCGGGCCCTTCTGCCGGAATGTCTGTGCTTAGAGATACCAACGCCAACTAGAAACTCCTGGTCATGTTTTCAGAGTATGGCCATCTTATTTACTCTGATCTAAACACTACCCAAAACATCTAGTGTACAGAGTATGGCCATCTTATTTACTCTGATCTAAACACTACCCAAAACATCTAGTGTACAGAGTATGGCCATCTAGTGTATGCTACTTTGATTGACCGGCTACTGGGTTGACACATTCTGATCTCCAACTGAACAATGTGGCTTGTCAAACTCTCATAAACGCCATGCTGACCTTTGATATTACGTATGGCCCTTGCTCTGCCAGGACGAGTTTCATTGTTAGCTAGAAGTAAAGTTCCTCTTTCTATAGAGTTCCATTCTAATTGATTCAGACATCAAGCTAGAAAACTAAAATCATTGAAGTTATTATGAAATGAGGCATCTAGCGAGCTATGTCTCCTGTTGTGTGAGGGACACGGGAGTACGACGGGCTCAACCATTGTGCACCTTATATCAGGGGAGATAATAATGGTATACGCAAGTCTCGGGAGACCATGGCACAGGTTCTAGTGAAGCTACAAGTCTGAGCAGGGCTGACACAATGAAAGGGGCCTATACTTAAAGTATTCTCTACCAGATTACCTGTTGACTCAGTGTGAAACATTGCACTACAAGACTAAAGCATCAGGTAGCCTTGAAGGTTGGGACCAATCCGCCATATTAAAGCATAGCGTACATATAAACAAAGAGTTTGGACTGGTCTTTCACGTTGGTGTCCTGGTAATGTAGTTGTTGTCGTCGTATAACCTCTGTGTTATCTTTTGCAGGCACTTAACCGAGGTATTACTTCCATAGCCTCGACGGAGATGGTAACACTGCTAGCTAGCTTTGGACTCGCTTATTACATTGTAAAGCTGTTTGCGAGTGCGGCGAGTAAGTGGTCTGTTTTACCTAACCTATTTACTTCGACGGCTATGTTTTATTTTTACATGATTCCCTCACCATTATACCAAGCTTTAGCATGACGCACCACTAACGGGTCAGTATCAACACTTCACCTCCAAGTGAAACTTGTTTTTAATAAGAGGTAGGATGATTGTGGGGAGCCCGCACTTACTGCGTGGGCCATTTGGCCACTCTATCTAGTGAAGCTCCTAAGCCTGAGGCTTGTCTAGAAGTAAGAGGCGCTAAGAAAACTTTATATGAGGGGGCCATGCTTACAGTGGGAGCCTGGCATCGCCAAGTGTGGAAGCCAGTATCTAAGAAACTTGACCCAAACACCCTAACCGCTGAACTAGCCACTTTACCTGCTAGTTATTTGTGATAAAATATGACCATGACCTCCTGTTTTGTTATCACATTGTTTTTTATAGTGGAAGTACGGCATATTGGAATCGTGCTGGTGCATAGTAAACAAGATTATAAAAGGCAGCTGATCCTATCCTGTATCATTGGGCTTATTCTCTCTTTCTTCATTCTCATATTAGGTGAGTGATAGGGCTTACACACGAGGAGAATTGCCTCAGTTAGTTGCAGCAATTCGAGTTGTTGGAAACTTTTGACACTATTTCCTGCGGGGGGGGGGGGGGGGGGGGGGCACATTCCTGAGCGATAAGAGATGTTCTGCAGCATTGTTTTGGCAAACGTTTGCGGTAGTGAATCAACGGTTGCCTGCATTCAGCTCCTTTGCCTGATGACGTCTGCAATTAATAGGGCTATTCGCGTGATCGGTTTTTTTCTGCGACTGAACCTGTTTTCAGTCAGAGTTTCAGGTTACCCACTCAAAATCCCGACGGAAAAAGTGATTTTAGAAAGCTTCGTCGAAAACTGGCAAGACTGCAACCAAAATCAATTTCAATTTCAAGCTCACCGCAAAGAGATTTGATTACTATGTTTGGAGAAGGAATCGTGAACAATCGTTCAGCTCTAATCCGAGTTAAAGTTGAGAGAGGACAACTCCGACATGACCAAAATTCCATCAGTTTTTTTACTGCGACCGTGTGATTGCGACTGGAATTTTTTGTGGCGACTGACCGAAATCATCCGAATAAACCCAATGTATTTGGTAAGACTTACGCTGCGACCTTGTTAATACTGAGCTCGCAAAGTACCAGTGACCAGCACACAGAACCCTTCCGGGCTTAAAATACTACAATGAATCCATTTATGAATGACTGAACCGCATGCTAGAAGTGAAATTTTGATATTGCTAGTACTACCAACTAATGCCATCATCTTGGATACATTGCTCTAGTCTCCATTCATGATAGGGTCAGTACACACACCTAGGTAAAAATAACTAGGTCATATTGTGCAATTTCTATGAAAGGCCTATAGTCCTATGTAAACTAAAAGCATAAAGTTGGGGTGTATGTTGCAGATACTTGGGTAGAGCACTCGTCAAAAGCACAAAGTGTCCTAATGACTCACCCTGGGAAACTCAACAAACTAACTTGCGTCTCATAACACCCTTGTGGGTTTCAAATCGTGCTGTTAAATGACGGAGGTCCACCCATAATGTTGCCTTCTCTATGGGAGACAGAGGCACAAGTGTAAACAGAAAGTTGCCTAGTATTTCACTCCAGGAAGCGCTAAGTCAAAAAGACTCCGTAGACTGATTGCTGCACTACTCCTGACCCGATTTCCCTCCTTCTTTCTCTCAGTAATAAAACTAAATTCTAATGTAGGTGTGACTCCGCTTGGAGTGTGGTTTATCAAAGACCTCCACCAACAGACCCAGGAGGTAACAGACTCCACCATGTGGTTCCTGTGCCTTCTCGTTCCGGCTCCTCTAATCGAAGGCATCGTAAGTCTAGTTTTTGCTTTACGCACCCGCATAGTAGACCTCATAAGAGAGGCATCTTCTCTTCCACACACCCTTGTCGATTTCGGATCTCGGCATTGGAGGAGGCCCACCCATAGAGTTACGAGAGTGCAAACAGAAAGCCTCCTTATGGCATATCAAGGGACTAAGTAGGCCAATTTCTGCAAACCCTGACTCTGGTCACGATACGAAAGAAGATCTTCTCTGTTTTGTTATGACTTCTGTCGTGAGCGGGATTCAAGCTCCTGTTTTCACGGCTGCAGGCCTAGCGCTCTACCATTGAGATATCCCTGGAGTGGCTGGGATCTATAGAAAGAGCTCATACTTGCAGTGGAGGCCCGACATGACCAGAGGTTGAACTCAGGACCTTCCGATCTCAAGCCAAAAGCTTAGTCACCGAGCTATTTCACTCTTCAATATCTGTGGATTTTATGGGAACCAGCCCGTTTTCTACTATAGGGCAATCTGCAGACCTGTCCATTATAGGGCAATCTGCAGACCTGTCCATTATAGGGCAATCTGCAGACCTGTCCATTATAGGGCAATCTGCAGACCTGTCCATTATAGGGCAATCTGCAGACCTGTCTATTATAGGGCAATCTGCAGACCTGTCCATTATAGGGCAATCTGCAGACCTGTCCATTATAGTCAAAACTTGAAACATAGGCATAGCCATAGTGTGTAAATTTATTCATAGTCTTCCTGTTCTTGGCAGGAACTTATGACTGCGTGTGAGTACTAAATGGTGCTGAACTGCTGTACATCTCATGCCAAATGCTCTTTGCAGCCTATAATCATGCTTTGAGCCTATTATTTAGGAACACCCGGTCATCGACGATTAGTCAGTTTTATTTTCCTAAATTACACCTCGGGGTTGCTCTCTAAATTCTACCTTTTTTCCTACACATTCTTTTGTCTCCGGCGTTTGATCAGGTTTACTCATCATTCATAGAATTATTGCATTCCTTGCAGTTTTCTGTTCAGATTTTGCTATCTGCCATCTGACAATGCTTATGGGTGGAAGTGGTAGAGAAGGGCTCACTGACATATAAATGAAGGTTTATAAACCTTCATTTATATGTTAGTGAGAGTGAGTGAGTGAGTGAGTGAGTGAGTGAGTGAGTGAGTGAGTGAGTGAGTGAGTGAGTGAGTGAGTGAGTGAGTGAGTGAGTGAGTGAGTGA
>Ga0224511_10000869_pt1 | contig 16415 bp, 9 predicted proteins | sample SF_May12_sed_USG_2_FD_169988 | JGI IMG/M metagenome (GOLD analysis project Ga0224511, IMG submission 169988) | Sediment microbial communities from San Francisco Bay, California, United States - SF_May12_sed_USGS_8_1 | ecosystem: Environmental > Aquatic > Marine > Sediment | place: USA...
CATGCACTCTCAAATTTTAAAAGAATGACAAGGTCCAGTTTTTGTGTCTTTTTTAAGAATGAAATCAAATGAGCTCATGACATCATTGTTATACCTTAATGTGTTTGCATTGAAGCTAACTTTACTAAGGCAACATTACAATAAAAATAATGAGAAATTATTAATAAATACAGAACAGTGTGCATTCAACCTGCGACATTAGGCACTCTGCCGGCATATTTTCTGGTTTTCATTTATATTGTCAGGAAATGTTGCCTTTTTTGTTTTGCAATGCTATTTTAAGTACACATTACATACTGCAACTGACCACTGTACAGATCCACAACTGTCATTCATAATCATTTATATCAGAACATGGATAATTTTAATTTAATGGATTAGGTATATAGTGTCGGGTGACATTCTGACCTAGTATTTACAAAATAATGTGTACTTCCTGTTTGTGATACACCTTCACATGAACAATGTATTTCAGCAAATGTGGGCGGAGTTTAAGTGTGTGCATTATAAAGGCATATTTTATACACACATTATTTTACAATATTGGCGGGTGTGATCTTAATAATAGTATTAGTTCTAGCACGCTTATTTGTGGTAATGTTTACTAAGGTTTGTCTCTGATGATACCATTAAAAAACATTCCAAACATAAGACCGCTGATGATATGTGATTATCGATATATGTGAGATTTTTACTTATACACACAACTTCCGGACACAATAAGAGTTCAGTCCCGATAGTCGTAAGTTCATTTAACTGTGATGTTATTGTTATATATTAAATATTGTATCGACTTTGATTTTCAGATTACACATTTGACATATACCATGAAATAAATTTTAAATAACGCAATAGCCTATAGCCGTTTAGATAGAACACTCAATAGACATAGCAAATTGTTGCTAGACATATTATCTACATTGTATAAACATTTTTTCAACGATTTATTCACTTTCACGTTCACGACCAGTGTCTTTTCTATTAGTGTAAAACTGTTTTTAGGGATTAAACATTTTGATGCATCGCCTTACTATACCATAATGCCTCTAACACGTCAATGACAACCTTATAACATAACAGTAACGGAATAACCTTTTTTTTCTTTAGGCGGGAATGCAAATATGGGTACCAGCGTACATTCACTTGTATATAAACAATAACGAGTTCAATCAATTATTTTCGTTATGTAAATAAAAACAACAAGAAATTTCTTGAACGCCAATAAAATATTTATTTAAGCATCAAAATTAGGGAGACATAAATGTTTTCATTTTATATAGCATTACTGTATTATTTAATTTGTTTTCGTAATGTAAAAAAGAAAGAACAATTTTTTTCTTGAACACAAATAACATATTGATCTAAATATGATCAAACAAATTCCACTGTGCATATTCAATTATACATGTATGGTGATAACTCGCAGCAGTAAAGCATTATTTTAAGGACAGTATACATTATAAAGAGTGCAGTAAAGAAACTAAACAAAAAGCGTAAGATTAAAAACAACAACAATAAACTACCACCATTTTTAGAAGATTGGATTGAGATATTAAGATAAATGTTATTATATTGTTAATCGAAACCAGAAAATACTGTAACTGTTTATGCCCATTTCTTTCTTAACCAATCGTTTTCCTACACCAGTCCTGAAACATTGTGATAAAAAATAACGCATTTTTGTTAATTGAATACGCAAAATGTATCTTACACACGAGCCTGATCTGCATTATAAATTTGCACATAGTAGAAAAAGGCATTTCCTTAAGGCTCAACAAGCAATTTAGAACAAAATAAAATATTGATATTCAAATACAAAAACACAAAAATACCTTAACAATATTTAAATATATAGAGTTTCGCAAAAGAAATATATTAATTTATTCAAATACATAATAAATATCGTTAAAGCCTGTCATAGATGTGTTTATACGATAACCCACCATAGGGAACCATTTTTTGGTTGTGTCCTCCACACATCCACACTCGGCCCCGCACACGTCACAGATGTTGGAGTTCCTGGCGCTCAACGGAACGTAAAACACGGTCTTCTCGTTACCTAAGATACATTTGTATGCATTAACAAATATCACAACGCCACGCATATGCAGAACATATGTGATCTTATCTCAGTGAAACCGTCAAAGATGTTAAATAAGTGTTAAGTTCATGTAAGTAGGTTGTCCATACTTGGTTCGTAATACTCATATGCCCTGCACGGCACAGGTTTTACTGAGGCCACCATCATGTTTCGGGTCATGGTAAGGTCAACACAAACGTCAGTCGGTGTGATCTGAAATTAAAAAGGCAAGCGTTAACGCAACAAAAACAAACCAGATATAACCCTCGTCAATAATTTTCATGAACACTTAAATATAAGCAACTAATACCTCATCGAAGTAAAGGGACACTGAAGTTTGCTCAATCTCTGACCGTTTCAGCAGCGCATGACCAGAAATTCCGTACGTTGAGGCAGAAAAACCAGATGGAATTCCTATCTCTGCCACAATCATACCGCTCGCGCCTTTCTCTAGCCACCTGTACCGATATGCAAAACCGTTATTACACATGCATCAACGTTCAAAAACATTGGTAACAATGTTTCAAAGATGTATTTATTTAATGGTTTAACTTTGATTTCCACAACTTCCCTTTATTCCTTAGATCATCAGGCACGTTTTCAACACGCACATGTAAATAACAACAACAATAACACAACACAAGAGCAACACAAAACCTAACTTTGTATGAATTCAACAATATGTTGTTAACATACCTAAGACAAGATCGCACAATAAAGTAGTTGACAGTTTCGTTGACAACATTGACCACGAAGCCAAGTCCTTGATCCTCCACGTCCATAAAAATGTTGTAGAACATGGCAACCTGTTAAAATTTACCTATACTACAATTATTCTGTGTATAAAAGATCTTACTACGACGCACCCGAGCGCCTGAGCAGAATTCATTTTCCAAACGTAAACAATATAAAATAAATGATCCTTGACGATAGAACAACATACAAACACTACTAATTTGATGCTGTGCAAAATATATTACAATGCCAAAGAACGTTTAACTTGCCATATCTGATGTCAACCATATGTGTCATTATTAAATGAAGTAAATATGCAGAACAAGCAAATGGCATTGACCAATTAACACTGTTAATAATTAATTCTAAACATTGTTAGTAGTGTGATGTAACTTGCCGTTACAATGGCCTCCCCCTTCCCATGTGCATAGATATCAACTTCTTTTGTATCTGTGGACAGCTGAAATAAATAATAAAATACACGAGTATGTCTTTAATATGTTATATCAGCATATTTTTAAACATTCATCCCTAACATGTATCGCCAAATGCACATATTTAAAAGTACATGTAACTGTCAATGTATAAATTGTTTTACTTACATCTTTACTTTGTAACACCATTGCGTTTTCTGGTGTGACCTGAAACCGCTGCTTTCTTTGCTTAGTGTCAATATATGCGACAATTATCTCCATATCTGGTGGTGGAACTCTAACAAAAAGAGCATATGCTGCCAAGGCCTCGAGCCCTATAACGGTGTCCTGTAAAATGTTTTAGTAGTAATTTCATATGGTACTAACCTATTTAAAGCATGCCGTTTATTTCAAGTACGGTACTGAATAAACAATATTAGTGTTTTCTTTACATTGCTTTTTGTAAAGACAAACAGAAACGTATATATTTATTTCAGTTTTTATTAACTTAAAAAATCCAATTTGTGTTACGCGTTGCGTTATGCAATTCAAACAACTTGAAGTATGTATACACAAATCTTTAATATGGTTTATACCTGTGTTGAAATGAATCCACCATATGTACTTCTTTGTCCAATTAACCACTTGTTAATTGAAGCACCTGTTACCTTGTCTTTAGCAATCGTTACAGCCATAAGAGCATAAGCTGTCATTTCAATGGATACTGCTGTGGTCGACGGACCGTAATGATACGTTGGCAAGGGGGTTTGTCTTTCTTCAGCCCAGTATAACATATCTAAAACAAGTTTGCTGTTAAACAAATTAAGGCATTTGGAGTCTTATTTATTATTGTAATCTTTATCATCTGAGTTTGTTTTTATGCCAACATTTTGCAATTATATATTACCTCCTTGTCTTTTCGCCTTGGTCAATAACAATTTAAGCGCATCCCCTGCCGCAGGAGACTTTGCTAAGCTCAGTACATATGTTGTTATTGCGATGGCGTATTCAGAAGTCATATTTCCAATCTGACTTTGCAGGAATGACGTGCCACGTTCAATTGCATCTTCAAGGGGATCAATCCCAGATCCAAACTAGATGAAAATACCAGAAACATGTTATTGGCAATATGTTTCAAACTAAATATTTGCAAAAAATAACACATGCATGCGCAATGATTGTCACAAAGAAACAATACACATACTTTAAAAGCTATCTTTGCAATTCAAATTGTAACAATGATGTTTAAAGAGATACCTCGACGTTGTGCTTTGCAGCGTTGTGGGCCTCCAACAAGGCGATAAGGACATACGCAGTCATACGTTCTGTACTGCCAACAGATCCTCCCTTCATAAGAAACAGCAATGCTGCTCATTATGAACTGTTCGCAACTACTATTCCAAGTTTTAGATGCTATGCCTGTATTTTTTAGGTCAGAATTGTTGATATCTTACATTTTGACCATATTTAAGGCGTTAAACATATTCCCAAAGTATGGCCCGCAAATTCGGATTAGTTTATTTACGTTTAGACCCATTGCGTCGAAACAGTTAAATAGCTTAACTACAATTCTTACTCTTAGTTGACTCGGTGGTGCACACGTGCTTTATTTCTTTCTGGTACAAAGTAACATTATAATTTGCTAGTCTACATTTGGAAAGCAGTTTCAAGTGACGCAATGTTGGCATTCTTATCGATGTGAATAAGAATATCAACAACAAAGGGATATATAAAAAACTACCTGCATGTAGCGGCTATTTACTCTCCCAACTTCAACAAAACTGCCATCCTTGTTCTGAATGCTTACTAAAAACTTGGTTGCCATGATAATGATACGGTCATCGAAATTGGCGTGAAAGGATCCAAGAGCAAACACTTTCAAGACAAACGCTGTCAACCTATAGTAACAAAATGCTTTAGCAAATTAGTGTTGAACATATGTAGACTGCTTTGATTCACCCTTCAACAAATGCGTGTATACTTTTAGATGCATGCTCACTGAAAACATGTAAACAACACGAAACTAACACATCCATATGTAAACTTATGAAAACTAAAGTCTCGCATGGTGGAGTTGACACCCCATTGTCAGCTACATTTTAACGACATCACGCACAGCCATATAAGGCTCAGTTGGTGGACAAATATACCGTATATTTAAAGGTCAGTGTTGAGTACTCTACCGGGAACGACTCAATGTGATACTTCACATATCACAAGGTCTAGTTCAGGTATTCATAACGTCTAACTATGTAAAGAAAAGTAGTTCGTTCTTGAAGCTAGGCGAGTATTGGTAAAGACTACAAATGAATACTTAGTACATTATCACGACACTCACCAAGTACTTCCCGACCCGACTCCTCCCCAGGCACTAAATGAACCATCAGAGTGGCGGTAACTCATCTGTCTTTGCATTCCTGTACGACAGCAGGCATAAAAGAACATGTTGAACACAAATCATGCAATATAGGCAGGTGTCAAAACATTATTAAAATCGATATCTGTGTTCTACCTACGCTTTCGGAATTTGAAATATCTTACCAAGCATTTCTTTGTTACGCACAATATTCATTATTCATAAACTTTGGACACCATTGGAGCGTTTCTTTTATTTATAACAAAAAAAGGAACTGCTTACAGCGGGTATCTGGTTTGCACGCGGTTTTACAACGTACAGATATATCTAATATTGCACTGCACCTGTGTTGGCGATATTGTTTAATGATATTGAAATTATGCTGTGATTTTAAATCTTGATTTTCTAAAAAAATGAACAAATGTCACTCAGCTGATATAACAGCATTAAAAAACCTTAAACATAATGATAACAGAAAAATATCGGTATCTAGTATTGCGTAATGCTTAAAACTGGTCGATGGTCTCAACACCTAGCAACTGTAATACTCGACGAGGTCAAACTGCTTAGCAATGTTAGAATAGTAAATGTTATTAAAGGCGAAGCTATAAAGATAAGAAAATATGATTTCTGTTGGTATATGTGTGACTAGTTTGCCCCTAATTACCGTTTATAGTTAGAGACATGTTCTTTAATACCATTTATCAAACTTAACTAGCAATTTTAACGCCATTGTTTTTGTGTTTTTTATGTAAGTAAACCTTGATTTTCTGACACAAAGTTGTGTTCTGATACCAATTGCTATGTATCTGGATGCTGTCGCGAGCAGTTGCGCATCAGGATTAGTAAGGGACTTGAGGTACTCAGACACGAACACAGATGGCGCTGTTGATACCATGTTCTGTTCTCCACAGCCGTACGGCATCCGGACGAGTTGGTCCAAATTGTCCACAGTCGGACCCATAATATCACCTTAAAATACACATCTATTTATATTTGAGACTGTTTTGGCTTCTGTTTTTGTATTTTTGTAAAATTTTATAACGTTTTTAAATACGTACGTATTCCAAACAAAACGCTACATTAAATAAAAAATCGTTTATAAGGACAAACCAACCGTTAATAAGAAGTCGCATGCGCTTGGATCCCTCAACAGTATTTGGTGGAAAATCTAGAGGAAGTGTGTGGTGAAATGTAGCTTTTGTAGTAAGATCAACCAGTATTGGAAATGCAACACTGCGCGCGGACCCCTCAGCCTATAATTAAGGTACATTGTTATATTTAAAGATATATACATGTTTCAATCCTTGCTATTTGTTTAAAATGTTATTGGTTTTAAGTTTGCCGACAGACCAATGCCGAATGACAATTTATACTTAAAAACAGGCACGTGTGTATTATTTTATCATGCCTTATTAACGTGTTTTATAAAGTGTTGTCTTCACTAGCTATTTTAACTGACTTTTGTTTCAAGTATGTTTAACGTTGTGGACTATATAGGCCATGGCAAATCTCTACATTGTTATACGAACCTCTACACGTAACGTTTTAATAACTACATCCTTTGCAACACTGCTGTCGGCAGAGATTGTCAGTTTTAACTCTCCAACTTCTAGAGGCACTATCGGGAAATATACCGGCGTACCTTGTCCTGCCTTTGCCTGTAACATAAGGAAAGTGCATCGTAATGAGCCATCATAAAACGCGAAACACTACATAACATGTAACATAAAATGCCAATAAGAACTCCGGTACAAGTCAATATACTACAAAGAAAGTAGATGTAGATAAGTAATTAATTTTGCATATAGTATAATGTATAATTAAATATGCACTTATGGGTGCAAATGTACGCGTTTGAGTGTGACCAGGGTGAAACGATATAAATAGTAAAGTCAGTAGTGTAATACCACCACGATTAATATGCAATTTCGGTATTGTTTTTATTTATGTATAGCTTGTGTAACGTTATTCTGACCTGCCTTTGTTGCAAGATCAGATAGGAACTCAGTCCTACTATCAGGCAGTGCAATCAATATGAGTTAGTTAAACGTGTACAATTATAGTGTGACATATTTTAATGAAATATAGATAAGGATGTGAGGTATTCATAAAAGATTCTCGTTTTATTTCAGAAAACTCGAATAGTTCGTGAATAAATGGAAGGTCAAGTCAGGATAAGGGACACTATTATAATTTATTTTAATATCATTATTATTGCCGTTTACTGACCAGTATGCACTTGACAACATCCCCACACTGTTCTTTCAGTTTTCTGCTTTTACCACGCTTGGACACGACAAGCCCTCGGAACCCATCGCTCTTCTTCAACTTAACTAGCACCTGGCGGTAGTAATATGTACCCATATGTATTTTCTTAAATGATTTAGTGAACGTGTTTATGAAAGATAACACATCAACGTGAACAATAATTATAGGTCAGGAGCGCAATATTAACTACGCACCAGAACGAGTACATATATTTCCATATCCAACGAATAACCTTTTTATTACATACTCGTTACTATCACAAAAAGCTTTATGACATTTATTGTATAAGTTTCCTCAACAAAATCTCAAAAATAACATCTGTATTAAAAAACAAAAATTCAAATTCAAAACGAAAGTAAAACAATTGTTGCCACTTCCGTTTCTAAGGCTGTCACGTAATATGAATGTGTATTCAAAGGAATTTCATTCATACATTTTAGAGCACCTGCATATTTTCATTTGTATTATTTATATTTTAATAGAGGTTTTGCTATTAAATGTTCAACGTAAAATGATTCCAGTAACATTTACGAGGACATATATAAATTGATTGTGTTAAACAACGTCAAACTCGATGACAAATTAAAATTCCAATTTATGAAAACATTATGACGTCATAAAAATGCGGGAATTATTTGGTTTTATTTGCGTAACGTCATCATTGTAAACAATAACAAAACGAAAGTAGTTCTATTTTATTAACACACCCGATATCATTTTACGTGAATCTTTACACACCCGATTTCGAAAAATATTGATCAGTTGCGGTCAATAGAATAGGAAATCTAATGTGCGTATGTAATAATAACCATTAAGCTACGAGTTTTGTTTAAGGTTAAAGCCAAAACTGTGTTTTAAAAAGGTTTTAAAATATATTATATTCATGCGCTTGGTAAGCGTAAGTTGTGTGGCATCATTCATTTGTACCATTGAAGAACAGCTTCAATTAAAACGCAGCTGCTATTTGTCCAATGCCGACCTCCCTTTTTCTCAAATTAATTTATAAATATTTATATGGGTTGATTTGTGAACGGACACAATAGAACTCACATATAAATCCTCTTTGTGATAGTTGAACACGTTGCCCTGGATGACAACTTGTTCATTTCGTCGTACAGAGAACGGTAGGTCAACACTCACGAAGAATGGCAGGAACACTCGCAACTGCAATAGATTGTCATGATGACATTCTGTTATGATACCCTAAAACGTACCTATGTCTTCATGGTTTACCATATTTCTTTCGGCATTCTTGTGATGTGTTTATATTTATTAATTGAGTGCTGAACGTACTTCGAATTTCAAAAAATAAATAAATAATAGAACTAAAATTTCTTTATTTGGGAATGTAATTGTACAAGTCGTTCTGTGTTTTCACTAGACACATAATCTGTACAAGGACGAATAACTTTAAGACACGATTCTTATCATTGACATGTGTATGCGCAACCGCTATGCGTTTGAACTAAGTGTGGTTAAGTTGTTGCTCTGACCAACTTGTAGAAGCAGTCTGCCGCTGGTAGAGTCAATATATAAGTACTCACCGTTACGGCCTTGATAAAGCCCAACGACAACAACATAACGAATATCAACAATAAAACAACGAAACCAACAAATACCAAATTTACCTCGGTAGGTGCTTTTGAGATATCAAGTCGGGATTCAGAGTCGATAGAGAAACACGTGGCTACCCATGTCGTTATCGTGTCGGGGACTTTCTTTGTGATAGTGATGGAACCTGATGAACTGTGAAACAACAGTTTAAACGAGTACCAGGTTTACTGATAATTCTTTACAATGTGAACATTTGTTTGAACATAAATTAAATTTAATCTAAAATGGGGTACTGTCTTCTACAGAATGTTCGTTGTGTTATTGTCATCCGTGCAACATGGACAAAATGGATATTACTTTGTATATAAATACGTGTGGCAACCATTATTTGTTTTATAATTGATTAAACTATGATTCAACAAATAAATAACATACCCAGATGTCACATTGTTAAATAACCATGTGTCAGGGAACTTTTTCCTAATCGTTACGAGTTTGCGTTCAGTTGGCGAAGGTGCCGAACTGTCAACACGCATCGTCGTCGGAAAAGTCCGTCGCGTAGTTGTGCCAAATGCCTGTGCTGTAGTAGAATCTCGACTTTCTGTTGTCGTTGCTGGTGGTCCCATTGTTGTATATCGTCCAGTCGTAGTTGGGTACATTGTGGTTTTCTCTTTAAAACATGGATATATAAATATATATTATTGTGCGTTTCACCAAGTTCGTGGCCTCAATTTTTTTAAATTGCAAAGGCAATTCGAAATCTCCAATAACAAGACGTACCTCGTTGAAAAGCTTGTGTTTTCTCGCTTCTGATGTTATCCTTCCGCCGACCATTTGTTTAAAATAAAACCAGATATCGGCAGAATTGTTTTTCTCCATTGTAAATTCCCATTTGTTTTTGTTTATCCGGAAGCGTCTATTTCAGGTAGCAGGTAACACATTTCCGTTTAATTACTTAGACGCGATTACCTCCCTTTGCACGCAAAAAGTTTATTGGACGGATATGTTGCGGAACATAAAATTAAGACACCAACGTGAAATTCGCGCAATATTATCTTGACTTGCATAGACCTGTATGTTTTTAGTTTTTATTGAATGGGGTGTTTTGAAATAAATGTGCATGTATTAATACAGTTTTTACAACGTTTTAATAGTTGGATTTAACCAATGACGCAATTACCGTGACGTCATATCGGTTGCTTCCCCTTGATAAACAATAGAATAAACCGTTCCAGACTTTGAAGCCTGAAAATTTAACATGGGAAAAAGTCATTTCTGCCGATTACATTGTTAATTATGATTTGTTATCGGCAGAAATGACATCATCAGAAGCGAGATCGAAAACTCTTTCTAACAAGGTACGTTTTGTTTTATTTTGTCCAGTACTTTTGTAGAAATCGCGAAAAATTGAGGCCACGAACTAAGTGAAACGCACAATAATTATAAAAGCACAATGAAAGGATTCAATATATAATTTTAATTTTTATTTGTGACTAAGGTTTTAGAATTCTTAATTTTTTTAAACAATGTATTAAATAAAAGTATATTTAAACACTTGCCATATTGAATTATAAAAGAAATGGCACTGTACTGCAAACCCGATGACTGAAAGAAACAACGCAAATACATATAATAAATGTATGGCATGGTTTTATATTGGAGAAAACGCATCATCCCGCTCGTACCATCGACAAAAGCATTTAAAGTTTACAACAAAATTCGACGGACGGACTAACAACCGACGGTTAGACACATGGACCAACAGGCTAACTCCTATATTTCCCCTCGAACTTCATTTTAGGAGGTATAATAATAACGTGTAAGTGTCAATCGATTACATTTATATTTATATTTCTCCCTATAATCCTCATTTTGTCATAACAAATAACTTCATTGCTAAATGTAAGGCGCAAACTCATGATAATTATTGCCAACCAAGTGTGTGGATTAAAGTCAACCTATTTAACATTTTAAACGTAATGCAATATAAAAAAACGAAGTCAAATGTACGGGTCACCCTTTTTTTAACAAAGTGTTTTCTTTTATATTTTATAATGCATGATTAAAGTTGATTTTAAACAGGAGTAAGATTTACTGCTTTATCTTTTTAAATAAATTAAAATGTAAGCAATTCTGGTCACAAGAAATAGTCATATCATCTTTAACAACATGTATTTAGTTTTAGATTTAAATCAGCGTCTTTGTTCATGCTTAACCTCTTTGGACAATACAGTGGTGTGAGGACAGTTCAGAACAGAACTGTTACATCATCGTAGGTTACACATAGTTTTATCGAGCAAATGTATGAGCCAACATAAACATGGGGCTTGCCCAGCAGTGAAACAAACGACGTGAGAATGACTGCATAGAATATATAATAATCAAGTTAGAAAGAATAACATCGAGTTCAAACGAGATTCTTCACATCATTAAATGAGCTTATTCTAAAGCTAAATGTAATAAGTTTTGTAATAATTGTTGTTATTTTGTTAATAAGAAGCCTATTATGCTCTAGTCGACCATGCCCATTTCCTTTTGATTCTTAGAGAATTAACATAATTGCTATATTAATTATAATTGGTTAAATGTAGGTAGATCCGAACACTTCGTATGCCCCTATTGTATCTAGCGCGAGAGGTCCGTGGTATAAATGTCACTTATTTCGTATGTTTGCTTTCTTAGTCTTAGTGGTTTTTAAACTTTGGATGTTTTAAGTGTTTCCTGACTTAATATTAATTGAGATACACTTCATTTTACCAATCACATATCATATTTAATGTCTGTGATTAATTATTGCCATGTCAATGTTTAGCGTGTCTTTAATAAAAGTAGTCTTACGTAAAAGATATAGTATGTAGTCGCAAGGTTCCAATACCCAGGAAACTGGTTGGCTGTCGACTCTTTCGGCAGAATACTCTACAATGTATAAAAGGAATAACACAATAGTATAATGTAGCACAGTACTACATGTTGCAAGATAGCTATTAAACAGGTAATTGTACATTCTAAAAGTTGTACATGCTTTAGGAATTACCCTTTTATACAAAGAAACACCCGTTTTAGGAACATAAGCTAAATAGTGTATATAATGTTTACTTAAGAACTGACCTCCGTGATGTCATTTCCCTTATCAAGTAGCAGAATGCCTTTATCAACACCAAGAAGGTAAAACGTTGACAAGGGGGATCCAGACAAGTTTATATTGACGTCATCACCGGGACGGACTACGTCTTTGTCGAATTCGATTCTAGGAGGTGGTCTGGTCGACTGAACAAATGATAATTATTATTTAAAATTATTATTACAGGTCATCAAGTTAAAAAGGACACTGTGCGCACTGTAATATACTATTATTAAAAATAATATTATCACGAATTGCCATTATAACTGAATTTCTAATTATGCATTGGTTTTTTAACAACAACAACAACAACAACAACAACAACAACAACAACAACAACAACAACAACAACAACAACAACAACAACAACAACAACAACATCAACATCAACATCATCAACAACAACAACAACAACAACAACAACAACAACATCATCATCATCATCATCATCATCATTATCAACAACAACAACAACAACAACAACAACAACAACAACAACAACAACAACAACAACAACAACAACAACAACAACAACAACAAAAACAACAACAAACCCTTATATGCTCAATGATTAAATAACTTATTATTTTCTCTTGCCTAGATATGCTCAACAAGCATTTCAGTCACTATGTATTGTACACAACAAGAACAAAACAGATTAAATTTTTACAATGACATTTTTCTCGGTAATCTTAGGACATCAAAACGTATGGTAAAATGTGGCAGATCAAAACAGGTCTAACAGGCTTTTCAATTTAAATTGGCTAATACAGTCGAAATAAGCAGGCCATAAAAAGTTGTTGAAGTCCGTGTTTGTGAAAATGTTGATTACCGGAATGAATAAACCGCGATTTCGTGTCAAAAAATATTAACTAGATGGGTTCTTTCGGAAGCGAAAGCAATCATGTCGCATACATATGTTAAAATAGTAGTCACTAGTCATTGTTATTGAACACGGTAAAAAGCATAAGTCATACAATGTTTAACCTTGAACTATGACCTTGACATGAAACCGAATATAGAGCGGACACGACAGTGTGTTTGACCTTAAAATTTCACTTGGACCTTGAAGTGACATTAGTAAAAGAATGCGCTCTGCACACTGTCTCATGGAACTTAACATTTGTGCCAAGTTGTTTCAAAATGTCATCAACCATTTAAGAGTTATAGAGCAGACACGTAATACAGTCATACAATGTTTAACCTTGAACTATGACCTCTACATTGAAGCAAACTTGGTCAAACATACGCAATGCACATCGACATATCATGCTTGACATTTCTGCAGAGTTATTTGTAAATTCCACGAGGGGTTCAAATGATACAGAGCGGAAACGACAGTGTCTTTGACCTTACAATAGCACAATGACCTTGAAGCGATATTGGTCGGACAGACGTACACACGGACAGACACACGGACTAACACATGGACGGACGGGCAGGCGGACAGACAACGAAGCTAAAGTTGTTTCATGGGGAGGGACATACATATTATCTATAATAGTTGTTCATACCGAATCCGTTTTTCCTGTAACGGTGACAAGAACAGCAGAAACATCACCGACCTCTGTAATGAAAAATCAAGAACGCCAACTAGCACATACATGTATAGTTTACGCTTGCTTTTGTCAGAACAGGTTAAGACCAATTACATTCGTGACCGTCTCACTTACCATTGGAATAGCTCACTCTGATTGCTCCTTGATGAAACCATGCTACAAGAACACACCCAGGGATCATTTCATCTGTTGCAGTAATGGTTACGTCCTTCCATGTGTTCCCGTCAATTTTAATCACTTCTTTACGAATGACTCGCCAATTGGTCAATATCTGTGATGTACAGAAGAAATCGTTGTACACGACTAGTTGAAACAATAATCGTAGGAGATAAAAAGGTTTATGCTATGTTTATGACACACAGGTATTATCTCAAAACAGTATGTGGTTGTATGCACAGCTTTTGATTAGAACTTGTTACTTTAATGCTGAAAAATATTACTTTTACGAACATGCGTACGCATATTCAAACCATTATAAGTTACCATATATGTTGCAGTAACTGCTGCCCCTTTTGTCTTTATACGAAACGTTACGGATTCTCCTACATGCTGTAAACATTCAATTAAGCAGTATAAATAAATGTATAGTAAAACAATAACATGTTATTTATATACTTGTGGACACCTCTACGTATACCACTATATAAATGCTTATGACATTTTTGTTCCAAAATATATCTTGTTGAACTTTTCAGCATGTATTCAATACACATATGCGCTAACCCCTAGCTAGTCACTCAACCGCAACGGGTTGCAAGGCGAATGACTGGCAGCCGATTTACCATAAAAGATTGGTTCGGTCTGAAATAATACTCATTAAATTTTGATAAATAATTAGAATTCCATCTCTACTCGTATTTGTTCCCTCGAATGTAATTTATTTTATTCACCCTCTTTACAAAAATGTTATTTGCATTGATATTTATTAAATAACCGGTGTGAAATAATTTAATATTTTACGACTCTAAAATTATCTTGGAAACCTTAACATAATTAAAAAAATCATTGCACAGTCTTTGAAAACAATCAAAGGACAAATATCATGTAAAGTTTCACATGGTTTAAATCAGATTTAACGGTACATTTTTATTTTTTGTCAACCATACCTCTTGGAATGCGAATTTTTCCTTTTTTCAATATACCGCTTTATGCCATTCCTTGATAAATTTCTTTAATATTATTTGTTCCTTTGTTTAACAATAATTAATTTTAAATAATAAACCACGTGTTGACTCATTTCTAAGGTAAAATATCTATTTATTAGAAAAGGTTTATTTATTATTTTGAAAAGTGTTATTCATATCAAATTCTTACATACATTTGCAAGTGTTTATATACGTAAGTAATACACAAATGCTGAAAATATCATAAAGATATCTTTTCAAACAATAAAGTTATAAACATTAATATACTGGTATACTTAGGAGTGCCCACAAGTATAGCTTAGAACATAAGGAAAAAAGGATGCGGATGTAATATTTTATGTATTCCTTACCAACGTATCTGAACCAGCATTGAGGTCAATTGTTATCGTGCGATTAGCCTTTTCCTTCGGAATCAAATATAGATAGTCATCTCTTAGTTGCTGTCCATTTGATGAAAGATGTATCGATGCCTTTGAAAAAGGATATAAACTATTTTAACATTTAACACATCAAAGGCAAATCGCCAATAAACACTGCAGTTGTACGTTATATAGTTATGGAACGTTTCTATACGAACACTCATCTATACTAGACATCAATTGCATGCACATATTAGGTATTGATGTGCGTTTTGATTATCACATTGTATGCTATTTAATCAATTATACACGTAAATAAATATAGACATAAACGGACAGACAAGCGAAGTTCTAAGTTTATCACTTAACTGATACTAAACACTAACCTTTAATCGTATTCTACTAATAGTTGAAAAATTGCCCAAAATATACGGGGGGATTTTGTATAAAAACGAACCCTCAGAATCTACAGTTAAGGTATCCTCCTGGACAAAACTGTAATAATATGTATTTTTTCTCTGTATTTCCACTCGCATTTTTACGAAGCATAACGCTTCATAATCGACATCATTGATATTGGTAAGCTTACCCTGAAAAAATATCAATATTGATATCTATTTGAAGAATCTGTTTCTCGTGTTTTTAAGAGGCTTAAATTTGTGTATATGGGGTGGTAGTGCGTTACTATGGTATTTGAAAATGATGTTGTTCCTCTTTTGTTTGTCATAAGTCTATAAAATTTGGACATTTAGTGGAAAATACGTTATATTTTACAATAGTGTTGACTTTTATTCCAACGTGAGGCAAATCAGGAAGTTATAA
>Ga0224511_10000870_pt1 | contig 16408 bp, 11 predicted proteins | sample SF_May12_sed_USG_2_FD_169988 | JGI IMG/M metagenome (GOLD analysis project Ga0224511, IMG submission 169988) | Sediment microbial communities from San Francisco Bay, California, United States - SF_May12_sed_USGS_8_1 | ecosystem: Environmental > Aquatic > Marine > Sediment | place: USA...
TGTGTTGGTCTGTAAGAAGCTAGTTGACACAAAACGTTAATTTTTATGACAAAATTGTTCATTTTTTTTGCAATTTTAAGCAACAACTTGGACTTTCTTAAATATCTGCAATGTCGTGTTGCAGCTTTGCCTAGTAGTGTGTAGTATTGGAAAGCCCCTAATTTCGTTCGTTCTTTCGTTCGTTCGTTTGTTTGTGTTAAAACGGCCACTTATTAATTGGAAAGTTGGTCCGACCTGAGCGAAGCCAGTAACAAGGGTAAATACTCGTGCCTGTAACTGACAACTGCACTACTCGAGTAGAAGGTGTGTGGTGAAAGGCGATTAGTAGAATAGACTTGTGCACATCACAAACGTTGTATCGCTTTACACAAGAATATGGAGAGATAAACTGACGGATTCAAATAAATTATCAAGCGACGTTGAATTTGCTTATATAATATGCTGTGTTTTAAGTGTAAGTAAACTGCATTGCCTAACAAATTCATCATAGCTTCTGTAACACCTATTTTCAGGACAATGCCGAACTATTGTGTGTTGCCCCTCCAGCGGCACATGACAATAAGGGTTGGGTCGATAGGTAGGAAAACTTTTTTTACAAAATGTTTTTAAATAGAAGATCAAGGATGCACACGGTGTGTGAGGATGCTGTACGTCCTTATAATTCCTAAACTATATGTCTTAAATTATAATTTTTTCAACTCTGTTGATATTTCTAACATACAACAACAAGGTTTCCAGTCTAGCCTTAGTTGTCGTACAGCAGTATTCGCATTGCAAGAGACGATCCTAAATCACATTGAACGTCATTCTGACGTCTACGTTGCTAGTCTTGATCAAAAGGCTGCGTTCGATGCCATAGGTTTTCGTGCGCTCTTCCTTAAAGTTGGCATACTTGGAATCAGTGACAGGTTATTGATGTCAGTATATGATGACTTTATGTCTGTTGTTCGTATACTAGTACAGGATTTTCGTCCAAATCGTAGTTAAACGAAGAGGATCTTGTCAACTTTTCTGTATTTTTTCTACGATATTGATTTGCCAAATAACCATGAACGCAGTGATTGCGGCGTAAAGGGTTACCCAGCTGTGGCCGATGACGTCTCATTGCTTGCTCTTACGCCTTCTCATTTGCAGAAAATGGTAAATATTGTACTCCAGTTTTGTAAACATAGGAGTATCACTATGAATATTAAAAATTATATCGGCATCGGCCGTTCGCAACCGGTTGAAAATATTGTTTATGGCGATTGTCCTATCATTCAGACCGACAGTTTTGTTCACCTTGGCATTCTGTAGTCATATAATTGAAAGACTAAAGATAAGAAGTCAGCGTTTGCAAATAGCTAAAAATGCTCTATCAGCACAAGGTGTCTATGCCCAGGTAGTGAACCCCCTTGTGTCTGTGGATCTGTATTCTAAAGTCGTCATACCAATAGCATTGTCATGCTCGGAGCTTTGGAACATCCTAAAGCTAAATGCATACAATGGTTACCAACCTCCAAACGTTCTGATATGAGGAAGTGAATGGTCGGCTTAAACCGACTCCCTGCAAAAGATGAATATCGTTTACTTGTACTTTTACACACACTAGTGTCCCTACTATCATGTTTAGTGTCAACTGGATATCTTGATCAGAAAAATAATTTTATTTGTTATCGATAGATCCCGTATTACATTGGGATGTTTGTCAGATTTTGTTTAAATATGAATTGCATGGCATTGTTAATAACTTTGGTCACCACAACACACTACCCCTTCTAAATCTGAGTGGAAATCTAAAATTAAAAATGCTTTCCTTAGAAACGAGATACACTTGTGGGATCAGCGAATGACGGCGGACAGTAACTTCACGTTCTTTTGAATATTGCAACCGGCCTTCGAACCAGCAGTCGTTTATAAAGTGTGCAACAGATCCCTGTAAGGAACACGGTGCTTCAATTGACCTATCGACAGCCCACCAAATTTGGCGTCTTGACGGACCTGCCTTGGCGGGCTTTCTTTTGTATTAACTTGTCAATCTAGTCTTCGCAAATATGTACCACCATCATCTAGTCTGATAATTGGTCAGCAATATTTTAATGGAGCAGTATAGCTTTTATATTATAAAAGTATTCATTCAAGCGATGCGTATATTTATTATGTCTGTCGATAGGTCAATTCACAGACTGCATCGCCAGTTCTTCTACTTGACGAGAAACTACGCGTTTCCGAACAAGACTCTGCGTCTCAAACCATTATACTCTTGTGCCCAGAATGAACATATAATTGACATGAATACCGATATCATGTTCTTGTGGTATGTATTTGTATTCATTGTTTATTGTTAACAATCATACTCTGGCCCCAGATAATACAATTATTATCGTAAACCCAAAACGCAGCTTGCACCTGCAACGTTTGGCATAAGTTATCATAAGTATATGTATACGTTATTTAGATACAGTGATCAATTTTAAACGGGTCCGTGTAATTGAGCGTTTTGCTCTGCTCCCTAGCCTTCACCATATTACTCGGCTCCCTAGCAATTCGATCAAAACATTGACATTTTCATTTTGACATTAATAAGGATGTCCAAAACTTTTGTATCAGATTTTTTATGTATTCTACGACTAAAGCAGGTTGGTTTTCTCGATAATACGCCAATTTTCATAACCAAATTGCAAAAATGTGCATTTTACTCTGCACCCTGCACGGGAATTTTCTCTCGCTTCGATTTTTCAATCCCGTGTAACTTTTATATTCGCAAACCTTGCGACTCAACAAATATACCATTGGATCAAGAAAACTGTGGAGCGTGTTTATTACTATAAATTGTAATGGCAGCATCGACAAGATCGAAGAAAACTGGGAAAACCCTACCTTTTTCATCCAAGATGGCGGATATTTGTTTACAAATTACATGTCGGGAGCAGCGCGATTACCCGCCCTGATATCCGTATATACCCTGCCTGCAGAATAGATATACATGTATACTAATCACGCGACAGAACCTGAAACTTATGTCTATGTTTAATCTGTTATTCTATCTTGTAACATTAAACTACTTGTACCATGGTGGTGTGCTCGAGCGGAAAACTGGTAATTTCACAATGATTAATTATAAAGAAACCTGATATGTTGAATGATCTTTCTAAACGTATTCGTCATGTAACAAACGCAATAATTTTACTTAAATAAGATTTATATCAATATAAATATAAAGTGCAATATTCTTCATAACAAAAACCATAGAACTTGAATTAAAGCGTCCACCTACTGGATAAACATAAACCAGCGGAAACGGAGACGTTCAAATATAAGACAGACACGCCAGACAGAACTTTATGTTTATACCCCTTACTTATATGGGTATACAATATCAAATAAAGCGTTTAGCGGGGGTACTACTTTTCATATTGCAACGCCTTGTTTAGTTACATTTTTATTTCAATATATTATTTTCATTACAAACAATAACTCGTTACATAATCATGCAAACAGTAATTGAACTCTGATCTTATGCCATATGAACCACTATACTGTTTTACAACATAAATTAGCATTAGGCACTTTTTCACAAAAGCAACAAGGCTCTCCCAGACACTGAATACAAGCTACCCTTTGTAGCAAACCGTGGGTCAGGTACCTCGCCTCGTTTTATAATATTATATGCCCGAATTATGTTACATGTCACTGTCTTAGCAATTAAGACAACACATACACAAACATAAATGTGTGTTAGTACAGTCATTTCAATATGAAACAACAAGGTTACATTTAACGAAGTATTGGCATTTTAATATGGAATTAAGAGATGGTGCAAATAACGATTAATTAGAAATATGTATTAGGCAATTCCAAACACAAAATGAACACGGTAACAATATTTAATGAATAAGTAAATAACATGATATGGAGACACATAGTTTAGATCATCGTCGGATGCCCACGTTAGATGTAACATGTAACATACCTAACATGTAATCTAATAGTTCGGCTATGGGTATCCGACGATGTGTTTAGATAGTTCCAGGCGTTCGTGTTGGGATGTAGATGGCATTGCTAGGACCATTGAAAGTCCCTCCCTGTCATGGAGTTAAGTCTGTGATTAAATGGCCAGTAGAATTCGTGTAGTATTTTCTTCACATTATCAGCAATATCTGGGTGGTCACGACCCTTCTCTTTATTCAAGCAATGCCAAGATCGACTCACGTCCCGTTTATAACATGGGAACCCTTTAGTGCTGTTTAAATTAAAATTGTCTGAGGTAATATACGGTTTTAAACCAAGGAATTCCTGAACCCTCTTAATCTCCTCTGTAGGGTCTTTGATAAGTTCTTCACCACTTACAAAAATCATCTGATTGAGCGGGAAGAACTCCAACCAGCGTGACAAATGCAATGCGTAGAGCCCAATCTTGACCAGCGTCCAGGACGTATCTACGAGCTTTGTTTTATTGTTAACGAACACTAACTCCTCAAAGGGTTTTACCGAAGGGTTTCTCTCGGCTAGTTGAGCGTAGTCTGATATTGCACGAGTAACAGGGTTCCTAAACACAACTATCAACTTCGTCTTCTTGGACATCTTGTACACGCGTTCTGGAATCCCCTTGGTAACGAAGTAAGAAGGCGTCTTTTCAATAGTTAGTTGACCTTTATAGGTTTCTGGCATCAGATTTCTGAAAGCATACAACACATTGCAAAAGGTTAATGGCTTCACTGTGACAATCTGATATCTAACTGTATTTTAAGATTTTTCTTCTTTTTTTTGTAGTATTTGGATCCCATTCGAATTTAGCTGCTTGAAAGTATACCATGCACACATAAACATATTTATCGCTTATGTTAATTAAATATGTGTTGCATTTTAAGGAATGCATGCATGCAATTTGTGTTTTGTGTAGTAAGAATGTATGTATAGTTTATCCTTAATAAATTGAACTAACGATCTGTTATATGACCCGAAAGGTAATCGAAAAGTACAAACACAATAATTATTTTAGCATATTGTAATGTAATTCACATCCTGCTTTAATAAAATAATAATTATATATGCAACATAAACTGCTTCATTATATGTATTTTACTCTTTATTTTTGTTATTTTGACTTGCTTGACGCGCGTTATGTGTGATGCGATGTTAGTTTCCAGAAGTAGTACAAAATAATTGTCATATGATCCCATTTTGTTGTGATAAAATTAGGATTTTCATAATCAATTTTGATTTATTTCGCATTCCATACAGTGTTGATTGATAAATCATGCTATTTTAATAGCTTGATACTTTAATAGCTGGTGTCTATCATTACTTAATTGCTGTGCTCATAGTCACAACCGTTCCGAAAGTAGATCTATCGCTTTTTTTTCAAATTCTGCATTATGCCACATTTTTCTGCCGCATTGACATTCTAATAGGTATACACGTTTGTTCAAGTATGAATTTGTCCTTGAAAAAGAAATTCGTAATACCAAATGACCGCACGATAAAACAATATGTTTCCAGAAAACGTACAAAAGCGTAAAACTTCGAGGCCACGAAAGTACAAAACGTGATATTAAATATGTGATGATAAAATAATCTTCTAAAACATTTCTTGAAAGAACTTTCGTGGCTGTTAAAAACGAGAAGTAAACATTAGGCTAGGTATGTGTGTAAAGGTAAATAAAAACGTAATTTGGGTGTAATAAAGGACCGCTTTCTTCGTCTTTGATTTGTTGCGATCAGGATCTCCAGCCGAGAGCAATTAATGTAGATCAGAGTAAATCATCATGTAGCGCCAACGATAACAGGTTATTAAGAAGTCGTAAACATAGCACGAATCATAAACGTTCGCCACACAACTGGGGCCTTTTCTTGTTGATTGCAATTACCGTGTTAGGCTCCTGAATGGTGACCACTTCTCATTACAATATTATAAAGATCCTACACCAAGAAACACGGTTAGCGCTATACATTTCCCTGTACCAGGTACCGTTTTTGAAAGGGACCCACAGCTTCCATACATCACATTGCAAGGTCATGGTTAGTTGACCATAAGACTCCTGTAATTTATCGAGTCATTGAATGATCGATGTTATCTGGCGTAAAAATATCATTTTTACCGATAACAGTTGATTTCATTTCATTTCATAATTCAAACATATTGAGAGGAATATAATATTTGCAAAACTAACCATTACAACAAATGCAATTAAGTTGCCTTTGTAACGTTGAATGTAACATAGTTTCTTAGTGAACAACATTTGCTTGAGTATGGTGACGCAAGCTGAAAATAGATTAGACCTTATACGTATTAGTGGCTACATTGTTCTACTGTGTAAGTACCAAAACGAAATTTAAGTTGTTAAGTGTTGTCTATTAAGCCTCTTACTGACTTGGTGCTTGTGTGTTGTGTTTCCACAGTCCAGTTCCGTGTAAGCAACACGAGAACACACACACAACTTATAAAAGTGTAGAGCGACAGAAAACTCACCCAAACGCTCTTGTTATTAGCATTTCTACAACATTCTGCAACAACTTTGTGTGAGGCATTAACACGTTAAGCTAAATACAATACATGGACTCATAAAACATAATGCTCCATTACAATTTATAACAATCAAATGGTCACGAAGTCTCATATAAAATCCATTTATGCATCACGCCATCCATATATCAATCTTAACATCTTATATTCTCACATTAAATATTTTAGCTTTTCAAGTTTATTGCAGAAAACGGCTGCCAGAATGAAAGATTATATTTCAAGAGTGATATATTCATTAAACAGTGTAGTCATAACAATTCAAAATTGTGAAAAATAACACATTACTTTCTTGTAACGTCTCTGCTCTTAAATATTCGAAACAATCGTTACAGTTTTAAGATGAGATACATGTATTATGATCAACTTCAGCGAGTAACTATAGTGATAGTAAGATGAGTGCTGACGTTTACTGGCGTGAAACGATAAATCGCAAAACAATACATCTACTGAGTATTAAGAATTCAACATTTTAACAGTTTTAAGTATTAGTAAAAGGCTATAAAGATATGTTTATTGAATATAAATACCAGAGGGTCATAGACCTTTGTGGCAATTTTACAATATAAACATACACAAATGGCAGATGGCATAAAAAGTACACATAATAATACATAAATGTATGCTAGATAATCACCGAACGGGGGGTAGCGTAGCGAACGCGCAACGGAAGATTGCAGTGTTTATACCGTTTAATGTGTCTATTTAGTTTCTAACGTTGTAGTTTTTCACATAGTTATTGTTTTCACTTAAAATACGTGTATATAGTATCAGACTACGGAATATAAACGGTAAAACTTGGCAATTTGATTAAAAGAAAATATAGACTAACACTCATTATACATGTTAATTGTGAATTAATATTAATAAAGACTCGTGCACTTTACAGAATTCGATAAGAACTGTGTTTCTTATAAAATAAAACTATTTTTGACGGGGACGTTTACAACCATTTAACCTTTTTGCCCTATTTCATGATACTTTTCACATTCACTTACCAGTATACAAAAACAACTTTAGACCCAGTTCCTTAATAATAAACTCTTGCCGCCGTATTCTCTGAATGCCTTTTCATTGCATTGAGATTGTTTACAAAACAAGTTAATTATTTTGTGAATGGAGAAACGAGAAATAAGAGAATCTCAAGAAAGGGCCATTCTAGTGTCATTCATTTAGTGCGTTTATGGTTTATTGGGTCCAATTTTCTCGAGTATCCGGCCTTTTCATCGAGTTAAACATATACCCAATGACTAGGAGTAGGGGGTCTGTGCGAGAACGCTTCATAATAAACAGACGGTGTTCAACATGTGTGTTGGTGCCTTCATCTAGCACATGAAAGACGTGTCAGATGTAGCAATCCCTTTCTTGTTCCATTTCGCAAACAGCAAGTTAAATAACCCATCAACCCTAAGGCGCCTAAACTAGTTCTAAAATAATATCTCAGTGGAGCGCTTTCAGTGTGCACATTTTAAGATATGCAAGAACAACGGAAGTAAACAAAAGCATCGTGTCAACGAGCCATAACTGTTTGAAGTGTCGTGCAGTAGACGGACATGGTAAATGTATGGAGTGTATGCATTGATCTGCGATGAACATCGATTTGGATTCTATCAATATTAAATTAGAAGAAACATTCAAATGAACTTGTTCGCACAGTCATGACAAAGCGTAAGGCCATATGGCGTGGACCCCTTTGGTCTGCAAAACTAATTCTTGTAGAACCGCCTACCTCGCCATTAATAAAAGGCAGCACAGTATTAGTGTGTGATCTCTTCAGAACAGGGTCCGGTTAACCGTGGTAATTGCGGTAGAGTATAGCTATTGAAGACAATTAGAACAGCAATAATATGGGTAGTGGAACGCGGGGTCAATATCCAAGAATGCAGGGCACGCGCCGGGCTTCCACTTCATTAAACGTGAAGAATATGCCGCTAATTTCAACGCTCATTTAGATTGGGAAAACACATGCGATTAACATCAGATATGTTGTCATTATAGCGTCAAAACTAAAAATCTCATATTCAGCAAATTATTGCAATGTTTTAGCGACAACTGTTTTGAAACAGAATTGAGATGAATAAACACGTTAAACGTTTGTTGAAATACCTTTACAAATGTCGTGTCTAAAGTCAACGTTTACAAGTGTAATGAATAGAAGTTTTACCAAAAAATAGAGTATGCTCGGTTAAATTTTGTGACACTCGTTTTTTGGCTGAATAAGACGAGTTCATGAATTGTGTTTTTAAATTAAAAGTATTGGGACATATACTATGTTTTTGTTTTATTAAGTACACATCAAAATCAACTATTTTATGACCGTTTAGAGATTGAACAATATATGCAATTAAAAACGTTTTATTTTACCCCGATGCGTGTTTTCTCTTGTCCTGTAATAGCATAACATTATATGCACCATCAAGCAAAACAGTCCTCAGATGTTGCAATTGTTTGTTATCGTTATTTAGAAAAGACGGGGTTTCATGTACTTATAAAATATGTATGAACTTGTTTTTGTATGATAATGTAAAAAAAAACAAAGAAGTTTTTCATTATACATGTATCTGACTCGATCGTTGTCCAAGTGGCTAGAGCTATAGCCGCCAAATTAGGACACTTGTAAAATATTAAAATGCTCTTCCATAATGCATCCTGATATTACATAGGTCCGCCGTACGGCCATAGTAGAGGGTGAACCTCCCCCTTTGGTACGCAGTATTCATTTAAAAACAACTCATATCAAACACAACAAAACTAACGTTTGAAAGAATTGTTGTGCCTTTGCGTGCAACAGACTGTATGCCAAAATGCCAAAAAAGGTTGTTTTTGTTGTTAGACGGTACGCAGTACGCAAGGCTCAAATAAGGCCGTACGCAGTACGAAAGCATTAAATTAAGCAGTACACAGTACGCATGGGGTTCAACCAAATAGAACACCATTGCCATGTCATGTTGCTGGTGTTTGTTTTGCCCTGGCGCATCCGTGCCTGAGTCTGTAAACCACAGATTACACGGCCAATTACCATAATGCTCAGCCATGATATCTGTTTGTATTTGCTACGTAATACGTGCGGGCGTTAGTGTTCAATGCGTCCCGTGCCATGTTTGATTTATGTCGGACTCGAGTTTGTTCATTAACTTGTGTGTGGACTGGTTGTGGTCGACCAGATCAATGTCATCTGGCCATTAATGAACTCCTTATTGAGATATTTTAATACTTTAAGCAAATAGCCGCTTGCAGTTTTAAAACGTTTGAAATCGTTATTAATACAATTGGCGTTATGCTCTATAGTGAGGTATTCAAATGATCGACTTAAAATTAAATATTGACCTGTCAAACCGTTCATAAAATATTTTTGTACTTCGATGACTTCAAGCTTATAAACAAAATCAAGTATAGAATGCATCTGACGATCCATTTGCCACTTAAAAAGTATTTGGCTTCTTCATTGTTTAAACTTTTAATAGCGTTCCACAATCACAAACGCATTAAACACGATAAAATTGTATTATTGAATTGTTCAGTTATCTGATATAAGATATGTGTATCTTTGTTATTATATCGATACATGGCTGTGTCAGTATTCAGCTGTATAAACTAAAATAGTTGGCATACCTTATGAAATCTTTATTGCGCAATATATGTTAATACCAATGCCAGGTAGATATGTTCTTGTTAAAATACCCACAGACCTTCGATGTTGAACCTTGTGAGGCCAAATAATAATAATAATAATAATAATAATAATAATAATAATAATAATAATAATAATAATAATAATAATAATAATAATATACAAATACTAACCTATACCAGCTAAGCCCCTTTTCGTAGTTCTTATCGAAGAAGTGGGGTTCGGGTCCGGGTGCTTTAACATCCGGGTGCATTCTGAGGTATTCCAACAAGGCCCTCGTGCCAGCCTTCTTAACGCCTATAATTAACGCTTGTGGTAGACGCCGGGTTTTATTTCGACTTTGGACACTGTCTATTTCCAACGAGGGTATTAATAGTTCCGAATTATTATCATCAAGGAATAAATCACTTTTACTGTTTTCACTGCCGTTTTTAATAGTATCTGTCTGTCCAAATCTAGTTTGCCATGTGTCCCGTACAGACGGATGAACGCTGCCCGTCGTTGAAGGTTTAGGTACCGTATGCACGTGCTGGACGCTGACCATCGTCACTATACTGGTGGCTAACCACACTGCTACTATACCCATGGCGAATACAAGCAATTTCAACTTAATCCGAACGCATATTTTGCCTTTGCAAAAACGCACGTCATTTGTCATGCACACAAATCATTTCACACATTAAAACTTGTTATCAACACACATTTTAAACGCCTTTGATACTATCGTACCCGCTGTAATAGCCTTTACCACGGTATGTTATTATTTTCATATACTTAAATTCGCGTCACGCATTAAACTCCCATAATATTCTTTACAAATGTAAACAGGGTGAGACCATGTACCATCCAATCCCGAACACAGTCGATTTGTACAATGTATGATCATTTCACGGAACGTTGTCGGTAGTGCAAACTATTCGATTGCCAAAACCTGTCACACTCCGTGTGCTTGCGAACTCGCCGAGATTGTATAAGATCTGTCGTTTGTGTTTCTATCCTGGAGTTTGCAAGGCTCTTACAGCGCCAACATTTCCAATGCCGCCGCCGCGAGAAGGGATTCTCACTGCATTGAAGAAAGACGTTTTTGCACAGAGTTCAAACCAAGTGTTAATGGAAAACGCAGCCACATTAGCCAAGACATGTAATTTAAGAAGATTACATTCTTTGTAAGAAATTAATTCCGATTTATATTAATAACTAGAGTAAGGTGTTTGACGTGAGCCTTTTAATCACTTAAAGAATAAGCTTTATACCCCATTATTCACGGGATTATAGAAAAAAGGTTAGTGAAACAAAGCGGCAAAATGCAGAACAAAAACCAGTGTTAAACAGTAGCATTCAAGTTTAGAATTCAATGCGGTAATTTAACGATCGCATTCATGCAGTATTCGTTCGTTGAGTTCGCCGATATTTTTATAAAAACAAAACGTTGAAATGGTTCTGTAATATAAGTTTATAATTACTATTATATTTTATTACAATATGGACGTTCAAACTAAAACAATGGTCATTGTTATGGTAAAAAAACTAAAACAATTTTAGGAACATTCTGACGTTTGTAATACATGTATTTTATTGGCGGCGGAAAACGTTGGGATATGTCTTTCAGCCGTTGGAATTTCTTTTTTCCATAATTAGCTGAAACAAACATTATGGTGAAATGAAACTGTCTTCACCCCCACAAAAACCAAGGATCCCGAATGAAACAGTCTGAATGTTCCGCTCTTGTATTGTTGATAAGCTAAGCAGCTGTCAATTTCCTACGAAACGAAACAGAAAGATGGCAAGATTTAGTATCCAATTTGCACGGGAAAATTAATACCTTGGCACCCAGATAAGATTGATGGAATGTAAGGCACATTTAAAAGTGTTTAAATCTGCAACTAATGGACGCGGTCTATTGCAAAAACCGCGCAGCCATTTCTGCAATATAGACTGTTTCATGGGAGGAGAGCGCATCTATTCTGTTTTATCTTCTTGGGAATATGGTTTTGCGATCACTCTTAATATCTTCCTTTACTCATTATGAAAACACAAACGATACATTTATTCGATTATAAAAATGACATCAAAGATGGTTATATTTCGGTTACTGCCTAACAACTTGAAAAGTGTACGATTTCAGACCACCGGCTTTGATACTGTGTGTTAGTAGACAGAGGAAAATAGAAGTGTCATCGCCACAATAAGAAACTACACCTGTCGTCGGGGCTTGGCATCTAAATTAATCAACGAATAATTATAGAGCCAAACATATTTAGCGCATAAGAACATAAGCATTATACATTTTCTATCAGTTACCGATTAACAAAATGGCATTGTGTCATAACAAATACGCACATTTCCCATACACAATTTATAACGTAATTAATTACATAGTCATAGATCTTTGCTCTTTAGTTATAATAGAAGATGCAAATTCCACTTGATACCGGATACGTTCTAGCCGTGTATGACAGGCAAAACACTGACAAGTACAATCTGTCAAAGTGTCGGGTTACACGGCCAGCATATACCGAGGGTCCCCGGATCACGTGAACTCCCCGGCCATCAATTCTCGGGGCCCCTGTTGCGTATCCCGTCATTTATCAACTTTAAATATGCTGCAGCGATCCGATACACCCCAGGACCATATAAAGAGTGAAACAAGTCATACTAGCATTTCTATCCTGCGAGGCAAAAACCGCGTCATTTATCAATCTCAATGTTTGACTAAAACACCTTTGATCGCCTTTTTTGTTTGAGTTTTAATACATTGTAAACCGTATTCACACAGTGTACAGCTTGATACTATTATCTCAAGTGCGAAATAATCGAACGGTTAAGACTTTCGCAATGCTTGGCGTTTGAAATTGATTCAAGAGACTTGCCAAAATACCCGCATTATTAAACAACAGCTTTTTATACACTGACGCGTTACAAACATTTAGCAAATTGTTCCAGAGAATGTGGAAGCAATTAGAAAACTGCCATGTTTTCTTCAAGTGGTTTGTGAAAATGTATCATCAGATTAAACAGATGCAAAGAAGCTGTAAACGAACCTGGATTATATAATATCCCCCGGTATCCGCCTCCACAACGGTATGCAGCAATCGCCACATCATGCCAGAAACATTATTGTGATGTATTTAAAACCGTTTAAAACTCCAACAGTGGGCTGTAGGATTGAATACATGTCAATTAAAACATCAATATGACGGATAAATGCACAACGCTCATTTTCAGAAAAAGGCACTCAATTAAAATAAAATAAAGAAAAAGAAAGTAAAACCATATGAAAATCGCCCTCGCGCCTATTTTGGATAAATTTTAAAAGTATTCCAATAAGCCCATTAGTTTCACTTTTGTGTGAAAACCACATGCTTAATAACCACATGCTTTATTTGCACAGGTACGAGTGAAAGAAACGCGTGAGTTTTACTAGAACATTGTCCGTGTTTATTTTACCTCGTCTATATAACAGTGAAAAACATTTATGTTTGATAATAACTTGAGTTTTATACCAAATTTGTAAACTAGTACATTTTACTCAGTTTATCATACATGTATTTACATGCATTACGAAGAAGTTGCAATATATATATAGTAGTAGTTATTGGAATTACAATAAAAAGATACGTTTAAACCAGAAATGGGAAAGACGTTTTCTGTTCTAATCGTTTTAGAGTTCGCTTTACAACACACATGTCGTTTCCGCGACGGCCATATGTTGACAAATGATCATTTCCACTTTGTTGGAATGTTAAATTTCAATACAAAAAGCGTTCGTATCATGGACTGGAGCTGTAGAGCAAAAGATAAAGCTTTATTGTTTTCATGGTCTCTTAATTTTAAATAAATTAAAATCGTCGTATATTTTAATAATACTCCGGTAAAATGATTGTCCGGGTCCTGAATTTCGGCCGTGAGTAAATTTTTTATCAAATAAAGAATTTCAATGTCGTTATAACTAACTGGCATAATTGTAATAAGTTAATGATTTCTTTTAAATTATAACCTCAATCAATTATCTAAGGATTTTCTATCCTTATGAATTTGATTACTACAAACTACCTAGTAGTCAGTACAGGGTGGAATACACTAGTTTACTCTTAAGGAAAGTACATTTCCCATCATTAGCTAAACGGAATACAGCATAAAATCACATATAAATCACATGTGTTTCATACGAAACGTTACCGCCTAAATATATATTGCCTTTTCCTAACGTCATATAGTTGTCATCTTGTTATCAGACAGTGTCCGTTTCAGTTGTTCCTGCATTTGTTTGATCGGTCTGTGGGGAGGTGGCGACATTTCAATGGTCTCAAAAGCAGCATTTCATGTGTCATTGCCTCCGTGTTCTGCGAGTAATTGCCTGTCAGTAACTGCAGTGCTTCCCTCGTGACTCAGCGCCTGTTGCCAGAAGCCCCGTGTTTTTCTTGGAGGATATCGGAGAGAGGCGTTATTGCGGGAATTCTGTTAATGGCGAATGGTATTCAGGAGTAATTAAGACCAAGCAACATCTTGTCATCAATCGAAAATCAAATGAATGCAAATGGCATTGTGTGATAAACTATTCGTTTATTTATTTTTATATTTTTATATTAACGTGGATTGCATAACCACACGTTTCTTTTAGAATTAGCACATCTGTGACTTCCCAAGTTCTAGAACATGAAATAATTTTATATACCAAAGAATTTCAGTAGGTAAAACTAGTATTATGTATACGTATATTTAAATAACAGTTGTTGTTGACATATGGTCGTGATCTGAACAAACATTTATTCTTGTTACTTAAAATCTCTACAATACGAGAATTCCTTAAATTTATTCATCGTATTTTATCGGCAAAGTCAGTTTGCGTTGTAAACATTTAGAATATGGAGTGACTATATTGCACTCGTCACGTTATGTAAAGTCAGGCGGACGGACAGTCTAAGTTTCTGCATTCTTACAAAAAATCACACATTATACCAAAATTTGCAAAGCATACACTGTAGAAAGAAAAATACATGAAAACTGAGGTAGATCTAAACCCTAAAACTGCCCCACGGACATGATTTCCCTCAGATTGAATGCATTTTATATCTTTTTCATGACATTTCTTGACTGAGATTATGTCTAAATTATATCATTAAATAAGTATGGTCTGACACAGAAGCCTGTGCTCTATTCCCTTTAAGTGTAATTCAACAATAAAATTTCCTTTTAAAAGGAATGGCTTGCCATGTTGTGAAGATGCGAATACATTCCGCTAAAAATAGCATTACATCATCATTATCAGAACAACTCGGCCATTACCGTCTAGCAAATGTTCGGTAGTTTACGTAATAATATCGGAATCGTCCGAAACTCAACTGGTTCCCATCTCCATTCGGGCAATTAGCATGCATAAAATAGAAAGCAGGAAAATTTCAAACCGGAAATACCTTTCCAAAACAATACTGGCTTGCCGTGAACGGCAAGCCAAAAATAGTAAATTCACTGTTTATGTACATGTATAATATTATTCATTAAATGTATATATGTATATTTTGTTTATAGAACGGAAAATGCATTTTTGGGTAGTGGCTCGTTTTATATACTATTAAATTACGCTTGTTGTAAGAAGGTTGAATGTTAGTTTTAGTAATTGTATGTATACGGTAGTTCTCCCGTCATTCTGTGCTATTCACACAGTGTTGTTATTATGCTGAGTGAACAAAGACTGCATGTTCGTGGACCGTTTATGACCGATTATTAATACCGACTGCAAGACACATGTGTGTGGTATATGTAAAACATTGTGTGTTCCCACACAGCTCCCTGCCAACACTTCCATTGATGTTAGCAATATACATCAACATAACTATCCCAGTTCATCGTGAATGTAGTATCTGATTTGGAAAACTAATCTAAGCATGCTATTGAAAACGCCCATGGCGGTTCCGAATTTTCTTCAATCAAATGAAAATGAGAAATAATACAGTTCTTGATTCTATACGAAGAACTGACATCATTTATGGTCATAAAAACAAGATGGGGTCGAGGGAATGTTAAACACATTGGTACATGTTGCTATAGTGTTTTTCTACACACCATTACTAATCCGGTATCAAACGCAAAGACAGACAAGAGAAACAATGGCTGAAAAGTTTAATCGAAAATTGAACTTCATTTACTAATAGGCCAGTCAGCCTATGTTTTGACCTTCAAAAAATTGCAACAGAATTTATTTTGCGATTAATATTGAGTTTATACATTTATAAATATTATCTCAAAAATCTAGAAAAATCTAAGCATGGGAAATG
>Ga0224511_10000871_pt1 | contig 16404 bp, 7 predicted proteins | sample SF_May12_sed_USG_2_FD_169988 | JGI IMG/M metagenome (GOLD analysis project Ga0224511, IMG submission 169988) | Sediment microbial communities from San Francisco Bay, California, United States - SF_May12_sed_USGS_8_1 | ecosystem: Environmental > Aquatic > Marine > Sediment | place: USA...
GTCAAGATGATTTTTTTAAATAAGAAAAACAAGACAGACAAAACAACAAAACTTTTCAAATGCGAATTCTTTACATCGTAACATAAGTATGTATGTTTGTAGAAATTACTATCCACGCCAAAAAGGAGCAGTGTAGAGAAAAGCTAATAGTAAAATAAAATAAAACTATCGTATTAACACATTCTCCCCTAAATACAGTGGTTTTCAAAAATTAATAAATTTTATGACAAACAAACAAACCCACAGCACACAGTGACTTCCAAACTTGGATAAATGTATGCCTTTTTACATCTTTTTTGTTAAAACAATAGAGCCCTTCCCATACTCACTTATCACATTAAAAACAAAGTGTCAAAGCATTTAATGATGTAACTAAGAAAAACAGACTTTAAAAGCGCATCCAATTAAACATTATTTTATAATAGTTTTATACAAAAGCTGTTGAAACATATATTACAAAAATAACTGTAGTATTACTATAAAGGTAAGGTCAGATGTGATAATAACAAAGTTTGTCAAAAAATGTGAAAAGTACACCGTCTGGGTCAGATGTTTACATGTAGTTTATGTTTTTCGAAGTGGTCAGATTAACGTCAACCGACATATTTTGATTCTTAAAAGTGTTTGTAATGTACAGTTGTAACGTTTTCTACTGATACGAATTTACAACCTTGCTAAAAGTCAATTGTTCCAAACTGTCAGACTCGAATGCCACGTTCTTATATTTTACTGACAATCAACAATGGTAATCCAAATAATCCAAAACTCCAATCCAAAAAAATAGCATGCCAATGCGCTGTCTGACATCAAACGCATTCGCCGATTATTAAAATGTCATTTTTTGTCAAACTTTAAATAAAATTGGATTGAGTCTTTTCTAGCAACCTTCAACATCGAAGCGCATACAAATCCAGCCTTCCCAAGAGGTCGGGTTGATGCGGACGCACCTGGCGTCCACTGGCGACGGCAGGGTGTTGGTAACAACTGTATTGGGGTCGTTGTTCCCACTAAATATCTAAATCCGACAAGCAAACTTTAAAACACCATAATAAATATCTAAATTTGATTTATGAAAACAGCTTTATGTAATAAAATTAATAACATTATTTTTTCAACTGCGACACTCTCGTTTGGGACAAGTTTAGCATACATTCGCTTTCGTTTGCTTTCTTGCATTTTTGTTTTGCTTTTTTATTTTATATTCAACGGAATGTAAAAAAATCTAAATGTTCATAAAACATCTATAAGGCAGATACGGTCGGAAAGTAAATGTAACTGAAATCTCGCACGCAGCAGATTGAAAACGTTATATGGATCATAACTTTACTATGTGTACCTTATCATTTCCGTTTGTGTCCTTGTACACCGTGAAATCTACACAGTTGACGCTGTACAGGAGACGGTAGGCCGTCACGTATTGGGCAGCATGATCGGACCGACCCTGCGTGGCGATAGCGGTCACATTCCGAATCGTCTTAAAGTCAACCTGTATAAAATTAAACATATACGATTGAGGATAACTATTTGTTAGTTTCTATTGCAGTTGAGATGTTTGTAATTAAACAATTTGACAGGAGTTGACTAGCCTACTCCGCAAACTGCTCCCTAAGATGGGCCAGCTATAAGAGAATACTGTATCAGACTTTGCTCATTGTCTACGATCAATCATCACAAACCGATAACCATCCCAGTCGGGTCGGAATACGAGTTCTGTTCTCAACCGACTGAGCTTAACCGGAGCTGCACTGACAAGTGAATTAATCCAAACAGAAGCTGGTAATGCATTAGTGAAAATGATGTTGATTTCATACAGTTTATGATCCTCTCATGTTTTCTTTCCTTTGTGTTTGTTTTGCAGTTTGACTTCTGAAAAGATCTGTTAAAAATATTACATTACGTTACAAGTGTACGTTTTAATTATAGGTACATATAATAAAACGCTTTTACCATTTTTCCTGAAATATGCGTTTGGCAATTGCCCATAGATCTACAATTTTCTAAAATCGCAGTACCTGTATGTATTGGTCTGTGCCCGCCGCCGCTACCACCCAGGCGCCCGCTCGTTGAACACCACCCCATACGGGCAAACGTGTTTTGTTTAAGCGGGCCTCTGAAGCACCGTAGTAGCCAAGATCGTAACTGAGGATTGATGATGCCGTCAATTTGTCGTCGGAAACTGGATTTGGGCCGTTGACAAGAAAGTCTGTAGATGAACACAGACTGCACCCAGTGTTGTTTACTGAAACATGAGTATATATTACCAACAAATCAACATGTTTATTTTGACTTTTTTTATTTAATCATACGTCAGCAAGTCCAATATTTGACATGCAAATCGGCTTAACTAGCAATTATCTCTTGGAACGGGCATAACCCCCCTCGAAGTAACAATATGTTGTTTTGAAGAACGTAAACATATTAAATACATGCTAATATAAGTTGATATCATTTTAATATTGCAAATATATGCAGAAACATTTGTTTGTTATTTACCATAAGAACGTTATTGTTAGAAAAAAGCGTACTGATTCTACACCGCTTAATGACTTTTAGCAAACACGTTTAAGGGCAGTTTAGTTTTACGAAATACTTTATATACAACCATATAATGTAAACAATCATATAATGTAACGTCTGGCGACTATTATTTTTAAAATCATTATGGTTCTTTGCATTCTACCTGATGAAGTAGCGTCGCAACCAAGGACATCGAAACGCATACATATGTATTCATTCCACGCGGTTGGGTTGATGCGAACGCACCTGGCAACGATAGGGCACCACAGTGTGTTGATAACGACTGTGTCTGTGTCAGTGTTTGCAGCGAATTCCTAAAGCGGTTAAGTACAATTTTATTATTCGGTATACATTACAACATTACAGTTTTACACCGTACATAAAATACATAACAGTACTCAACATTTTTTATCAATCGTAGCTTACATTCATTAGTTGTATGAGTTAGTCTGTTTTGCTTATACGCCTTTTCCATTATTCATGTTATAATCCGGTAATAAATATGAGACAATGGAATGTAATAAGCAAGACTGACAGCCTACACACTGTGAGGGCTGTCTGAATCAGATTTAATCTTTAAACCTCTATCAATCATTACGAAGAACTTTTACTGCCCCCACAGAACTAAACACGACCAAAACAATAAAGCAGACTAGTTCCCCACTATTGTTTATCATTCATACCTTTTTATTGTTAAAATGTGAAACTTAAATGTATTTTCATAGAAACGCGTACATTGCAACAATTTGAAGAGCAGTACTTAAATTAAATATAAATTGAAGAGATTTGTTCAGGGAAAACATGTTGCAAACCATGTAGACATGTCTAGTTTAAGGGCACAAAAACAAGTGGCCCGTACAAAAACAAACATTTAGAACAACACGACACACACAGAACAGCATGATGTAACAGACATTCGGAATAACATCTGATTGTCTTTTTTTATTATTTAATGTTTATTTATATACAATGTATATGATATTTATTAAAACTGTGCCCCTAAGAAATGTTGATTTACCGCCTTGGTACAGTCAATGACTTGCATTAAAACGATGCCGAATTGAGAATTATACCATGAATTAAATAGGTGTACCTTTTCATTTCCGACTGTATCTTTGTACACAGTGAAGTTCACGCAGTTTTCGCTGTACAGAAGTCGGAAGGTCGTAACATATTGGTCATTTACAGTATATCCAGCGGTCCGACCCTGCGTTGCGATCTCGGTCACGACGCGAATCGTCGTAAAATCCACCTTTATAAAAATGTAGATTTTCAAATACATAATTAAACAAGAGGGCCCAGAGGGCCCTGGGTCGCTCACCTGAGGAAAAGGTCAAAGGTCACAGTGGAGCCATTTACAGGGGAATACTAATGGTGTCCACCAAATATTGGTAGAGGACATCTAAATGATGTTATACATCAAATATGAAAGCTCTGGGCCTTGTACTTTCAGACAAGAAGATTTTTGAAAATTGCATTTTGAAAACATAATTTTTGACCCAGTGACCTACTTATGCAACCAATCAGAACCATTTAAATAATTTTGGTAGAGGACTACCCAGGGACCATTCCTGTTGAATTCAGTCAATTTCCCATTAGCGTTTCAAAAAAAGAAGTCGTTTGAAGATTTCCTTATATGATTCAATGTAAAATTGTGACCCCCGGGGCGGGGTCAATTTTTTGTCCCCGTGACCTACTTATGCAATCAACGTGAACCGTTTGAACAACTTTGATAGGGAACAACCCAGGAATCATTCCTGTGAAGTTTGGTCAAATTCCCATTAGCGGTTCAAGAGAAGATGTCGTTTGAAGTTTTCCTTATATAATTCAATGTTAAATTGTGACCCCCCGGGCGGGGTCAATTTTGACCCCAGGGGCATAATTTGAACAACTTTGGTAGAGGACCTCTAGATGATGCTATATATCAAATATGAAAGCTCTGGGACTTGTAGTTTCAGATAAGAAGATTTTTGAAAGTTTCATTTTAAAAACCTATTTTTTGACCCCGTGACCTACTTATGCAACCAACTGGAATGGTTTGAACAACTTTGATAGGGGACCACCCAGGGATTATTCCTGTGAAGTTTGGTCAAATTCCCATTAGCGGTTCAAGAAAAGAAGTCGTTTGAAGTTTTCCTTATATAATTCAATGTAAAATTGTGATCCCCGGGGCGGGGTCAATTTTGACCCCAGGGGCATAATTTGAACAACTTTGGTAGAGGACCTCCAGATGATGCTATATACCAAATATGAAAGCTCTGGGACTTGTAGTTTCAGATAAGAAGATTTTTGAAAGTTTCTTTTTAAAAACCTATTTTTTGACCCCGTGACCTACTTATGCAACCAACTGGAATGGTTTGAACAACTTTGATATGGAACAACCCAGGGATCATTCCTGTGAAGTTTGGTCAAATTCCCATTAGCGGTTCAAGAAAAGAAGTCGTTTGAAGTTTTCCTTATATAATTCAATGTAAAATTGTGATCCCCGGGGCGGGGTCAATTTTGACCCCAGGGGCATAATTTGAACAACTTTGGTAGAGGACCTCCAGATGATGCTTTATACCAAATATGAAAGCTCTGGGACTTGTAGTTTCAGATAAGAAGATTTTTGAAAGTTTCTTTTTACAAACCTATTTTTTGACCCCGTGACCTACTTATGCAACCAACTGGAATGGTTTGAACAACTTTGATAGGGGACAACCCAGGGATCATTCCTGTGAAGTTTGGTCAAATTCCCATTAGCGGTTCAAGAAAAGAAGTCGTTTGAAGTTTTTCTTATATAATTCAATGTAAAATTGTGATCCCCGGGGCGGGGTCAATTTTGACCCCAGGGGCATAATTTGAACAACTTTGGTAGAGGACCTCCAGATGATGCAATATACAAAATATGAAAGCTCTGGGACTTGTAGTTTCAGACAAGAAGAGTTTTGAATGTTTCATTTTAAAAACCTTTTTTTTAACCCGTGACCTACTTATGCAACCAACTGGAACGGTTTGAACAACTTTGATAGGGGACCCCCCAGGGATCATTCCTGTGAAGTTTGGTCAAAATCCAATAAGCGGTTATAGAGAAGATGTTGTTTAAAAAAATTGTTGACGCACGCACGCACGCACGCACGACGGACGACGGACGCCGGACATTGAAGGATCACAAAAGCTCACTGAGCACTTCGTGCTCAGGTGAGCTAAAAGATGCTACCACTGTAATGATATTTTGATAGGTCTGTTGCTAACAAGTGGTGTTTAATGAAACACTTGTAAGCTGGTGTTGAATTCCTAAAACGTTTTGTTTTTATTATTAAATTTGACTTCTTAAAGATGCTAGGTCTGTATCTTTTAGGTCAGAACTGTTTACATCTTACATTTCAACTATATTGAAACAGCGAAACCGACTCCCGTAAATATGAGAATCTGCCAAATATAGTTATTCATGCATGTAAAAGTAGTACAGAAAAATGTAGTTGATGAAAAATTCTGGCCCGCAAATTTGGCTTTGTTTATTTACGTTTCGATCCATTGCGTCGAAACAGTTAAATGGCTTGACTCCAATCGATACTCTCAGTTGACTCGGTGGTGCAGTGGTAACGCATCATCCTTGGGTGCAAGAGGTCCCGGGTTCAATCCCCGGCTCCCGCAAGGGTTTAAGGGTGTGTTTGATTTTTTGTTTTATTGTTGTTGTGTTTTTACTTTTTGATAAAAAACACATTATTTGTCACAAAAGTTTGCAATTCCTTTTGCAATGTTAAAGAAAAGCATACATTGCCGACCAGCAGCATATGTTTTATGCTCTAAATTGAAACCAATAGTAATTAAAAGTACCAACGGTTTGGTTTTTAATTTATTTTATTTTATCTTACCAAAAGATTTGCACTACAATTCATATTTATAAGGGATAAAATAAGTGTGGTAAAGAATCATATTTCGTTCAACTCTTATGCCTTTTTAAAGAACAGGCAGTTACCTGTATGTATTGGTTGACATCCGACGTCTCTGCCCCCCACACGCCCGCATTGTATGCGGTCTGTTGATCGCCATATACACTGTTCAAGCGGGCCACGGCGGGGCCTTGATAGAATTCGTCAACAGGGTTATTGTAATACGATGATGCCGTCAATTGGTCGTCAGCAACTGGAGTTGATCCGTTTACGAGATATCGTGGACACGGAAAGTCTGAAGCATTAGTACACGTTGCATAATATCAAAATATTAAAATTAGGTTTAAAGGCGCATTAATTAGTGTTCAGAATCACCAAATTTAATATAAACAAATAGTGTTCCATTAAAGATATGTCTGATCTTTTTATCAGATATTTATCAGCTATTTATTAAATATTTTAATATCAAGTAGTATTTTATCGTCAAAAAGAATGAAATAATAACATAATACCGACACATATTGCAAAATACGCCAAAAAATGTATTCACGATATGTACCGAATAAGTTGATTGCCCATAACTCTCGGTTATTGTAGATAAGATGGTGTGGTTTAGCCTACTGTCCGAGTGGTCTCGGAAGTTTACGGACTTTTTCGGAGAGTGTCGTTTTCCGAAGAAATGACCGACGGGTTCGGATTGGTCGGACTCTAAATTTAAAAAGTTTCACTCAACAGGCAAAATGTACTGAGTAATTCTGGATTACCTGCCCCTATTAAAACACTGAGAATGATTTTAATATTTCAGTTAGAAATATTTCGCTTAATGTGCATTTGTTGTTTGCATAAGTTTTTTTAAACGATACGCTTACTTTTGTGTTTCCTACATAATTGTACTGTAACTAGTGAAAGAATCAGACATATACTCTTTAAAAAGAGTTTAAAGTATCATTACTATTGACGGCCTACTTTCGTTTAAATAAGTTGTTGTTAAAATAAGAATGAAATAAATATATAAAACATTTTTTCGAGTAACCCAGTGGATTTTTTTGATATTTTGGCGCGACAAGCAAACGGCGATATTGGAGACTTAAGGAATAATATGCGCATGCGCATTACGCATCGATTTGCAATTTGAAATTGGTTTATCACCTAGAATGCACCAAACGATTTATAATACTAGGTACAAACCGTGCGGTTACGGAAGCTTACGAGTCACACCGATTGCTTGCGGACTTGAGGCGCCAAAACGACATTGTAAGAAACACGTTTTTTATTCATCTGCATCCTTTTTATTCTTCCATTCGTAACTATCAACAATAAAGATTTGCTAAAATCACGGTTAATTTTCAACTTTTATGCACAAATGTCTTGTTAAACGATTGCAATAATTTCTTACAGCTGAACACTCACACGCGCCTTTAACAGATAATAAAAAATCAGTTAAAGTGGTTAAAACAAGAAGATACAAAAAAACACCCAATACCTTTAAAATCCAGACGGCCCTCATTCACAAATACATTTAATCAGGTATGCAACGAAGCAAGTTTATGTATACGCATAAACTGCATGTTTTCGTGTTTACTCATAATCATCTGGTCGTGTAACACACTTAAAAATATATTTTTTTCGAAAACCTGTGTATTCTTGTTGTCGACGCTTGTAGGGCATAGCAGTCTCTCTTGTGGTACCCTTATATGTCTTTTATCGGTTTGCAATTCATTTAAAACATGTATTATCTGTTGATCTCGAAAAGCGTAAAAAATGCTTTTCCCTGTTGAACAGATACATTCCAATTTTAAACCGAGTTGCCAAACAGATAGAGGACATATAAAGGTACCACAAACAAGTTTAGATACACTATATACGTTGGTAACAAAAATATAGGTTTTCAAAAACTTTCTCTTTAAGTAAGTTACACGACCAGACCTGAAGGCGTAGCGGATGTAGTTGAAGGCGTGGCGGTTGTGGTTGAAGGCGATGCGGTAGTAGCTGAAGGCGTTTCGGTAGTGGTTGAAGGCGTGGTGGTAGTGGTTGAAGGCGTGGTGGTAGTGGTTGAAGGCGTGGTGGTAGTGGTTGAAGGCGTGGTGGTAGTGGCTGAAGGCGTGGCGGTAGTGGTTGGAGGCGTGGCGGTAGTGGTTGGAGGCGTGGCGGTAGTGGTTGAAGGCGTGGCGGTTGTGGTTAAAGGCGTGGCGGTAGTAGTTGAAGGCGTGGCGGTAGTGGTTGAAGGCGTGACTGTAGTAGCTGTGGTAGAAACGAATTAAGGTATGACCTTCCTAATGGATTCACATATTTGCAGCTAGGAAGAGATTTTATAAACCCTTTTTTATTTAAATATATGCCATTTTAAGACGATCCACCGCACAACTTTTTTCAATTTTTGGATTTTTGATTTTATAAACAAGATTGAAATTTTTCATTTTATTCATATTTAAGGGAGGTAATAAGGTGTAAAATTACTTCCCTTTAATTTAATTTAAACAAATATAGGTAACTTGCATTTTAAAAAGAGTTTTCTCTGGTTGAATAGTAAAAGCATAATATATATCACATTTTAATGAAAAAAACTTGTTTATTTTTTTGATAAAAAATACAAATGTGCATCTTTCATAGTCCATTAGGAAGGTCATACCTTAATGCTATCATTAGAATATAAAGGTATTAAGTTATAAATCAAAGATGTATTTTAATCAGCATTCACTATCATACATACATGTAATGCTAAGTATGTTACTGTTTGAAACATTGGTTTGTGGACGTGCATACTTTTTAAGTAATGACAACAATACAAAGATGCAATTGACCTATCGGCAGCCCGCCCACCTGTTCTTGTCTTCTTGATTTACGCATCGCTTGCCTGAATACTTATTATAATATGAAAGCCATATCGCTTCATTATAATATTACTGACCAATTATCGGACTAGGTGATGGTGATAGCGATTTGCGTATACATTATTGACAAGTCAATACAATTGATTGCCCGACAAAGCCGGTCCGTCCAGACGCCATTTGGGGCGGGCTGTCGATAGGTCAATTAATTTTACATTCGGGTAGTAATTAAAGTCATTTCTTCTTTTCAAGATAAAATAGAATTGACTTGCTTGGTGAATACATATATTATGTCATATTATTATTATTATTATTATTTTTATTATTATTACTTTATTCAAAATAATAATCTTTGTTCGATATTATATTATTGAATTAATATATTCGTTTTGGTCGCGAAAAATCGGCTTTTATTTCCCATATATTTTCCTTGTTTCTTTGTTGGCATCTTACACTTTGTAAAACAAATGTAAAGCACAAACACAACATAAAAAAAGTATGCTCTGTTTACAGATAGGTAAGTTAAATCGTTTTTGTTACATTATTTTTAATATATTTACTTTGTAATCACATTTTATTCTCTTGTATTATTTCTAAACTTTGCTAAAATCATGTCCACGTTTTTACTTAACTATTAATAATACTTGCGATTTTTCAGCCGAAGCGTATTTGCAATATAAATTAAAACCGATTTTAAAGTGGAAATTTTAATTTCTTTATACACCTTTAAAGTTAAAATTAATTTTTTCCTTCAAACCTGTTTCTGTTACAAGTAATGTCCACTCATCTGACGCATTTTCAACAACAGTTTCCAGCATGTTGCTAATGTGGCACTCCATGGAGCCGCTGTGATAACCTGCAACTTTGCATTCGCCATTTCCCGCCAGTTTAAGACAGGAAGCGGCACAGTCAAACTGCGAAACACTTTGGATTCTCGTAATTGCATTAACAACTTTCATTCCCTTAACAAGTTCAAAGTTAGTTTGGGTTTGTTGTGCCCATGCGGACACAAAACATATCACTGAAAAACAAAAAATGGTAATGAAAACTCCCATGATTAAGATGTGTCCGTATGTAAGTGTGATTTGCCGCAGATCTGAGAAACAGTGGCTCTACAGCACAAAAGTCAATGATTTAAACCTCTAACGAATACTCGTTTCTAAGAGAGACACTTAGGCCAAGAGAAAAAACATTTGTTTGGGTTTTTTCCAACCGACTTCATAACAATCCTTCAAGTTGTTTATAAATAACCAAACTATACATTTTTGAAAGAAAACAAGTTAAAGTCAATTGATAATTTATAGAGAAACTCATTAACCATCACACGCGGCGCCTCTAGCATGCCGCGATATAATCGATGGTAAGGCTTACATGTATTACAGTTTTAAAAAACATTACCGCTACGAAATGCATACAACACTTTTTAAATACTTTTTACAAAAACAAAATACTCGATTTTTTTAAACCGATCGATATTTTTTCCTACCGCCTAGACGATATTTCATTGGGGCAGATGCTGTAAGCGGTCAATTGACGTTTCGACAACCGTATGGCGGTCATTTTGAAATGACGCTTGGTCCGACAAAAAGCGGGGGATTAAGCATCGTCATAATGCACACTGTCATATGGGTCAATCAGAAGACTGACTCTTTTGTTTATCGCTTGCTGCGGCCATATGCAATTTTTGACGTTACGTGCCTTCACGCATAACGGAGCATAGGACGACAGTTTCAACCATTTGGCAATAGGTACATTTTTACCCCGAATATTACTTTACTTTTATCGAGTCATGTGCCATAGAGCAAAAGTCATATAATAATAATTGTTTAATAGTGTTATTGATAAACTCAAACACGTTGCTACTTAATTCCATTGAAGTCTCACTCGCGCCGACATTGTTGACATGCAAAGTTTTTTAAGCGTGAACGACATTATAAAATTAGAATTAAACGTGCATTACTCGTTTTTTTGCCAATATTGCCGAACTTAAGTGAAAAGAAACACATAATATATTACAATTTATAATAACGGATTAAAGTAAAAAGTACAAAAATCAACATTAATATATTATACCAGTGATGGTACTTTTAACACCCAAATGAATGTACTTGAAGTTATAGGTATGTTCACACCCTTTGTCTACAGCAGATCATGGCTGAAACAGTTTCAAATTTAGAAACATATTTTAAAACAAGAAACGCATTTTATTTTTGCTCTTTAATTGTGTTCTTAAAATTAATAACTCAATTGAAAACAATCGACCAATTTGTATCTGGGAAAAAAATTTGACATAACGAATATCGCCGTAAAAGTGCTTTGATTTTAAAAACTGTTTGCTTTCTCGACCTATTGGACTGTCGTCCTTTGTGTATGATTGTTCAATACTAGGTACCGTTTCCTGTCCAATACTTTCTCACGAAATTAGTAGCCAATTCTCAGAAAAAGGCTTAGAAATATTTTTATATAACAGGACAAAGAACGTCGAATGGCACCGATACATTCTAGTATTTGTACAAGAAAAAAAGACATGGAACTTATAAAAGTTTCACGTACATGTATTATTGTCATTTTGATATTAAGATTGTGTTCATTGAAAATGAAAGGGGTACGTGCGAACACTGGTCCTTTGTGTAAAAACAACGAAATATATTTTAGTAAGTACAAACCAATGCTTATACCAATTTTGTTGACAAAGCAATTAACTTCTCCAAAATGATACATAGTTAAAAGTATGTTCATACAATGTATGTTTGTTTTGTCTTATAATATTCTCCTCCACATAACCCCACACTCATGTACTTTTTAACAATTCATTGGCCCAGTTGAAAAATCTTTTTCACAAACACTTCCTGGTTCTATCTAAACACATTATAGATCTGCTTTTGTACCCATCTGTGAATAAAGTCCCGGTCAGTTCAAATTGTTGAAAGAAAAACAAACATTCACCAATATAGTACTCATTGTCCTTTATTTGTATGAACGCTTCGTGTTTCTCAAATGATAAAGGAACACTTTTATAGCCATCTACGAGGCTATTATCTTGCATTAAAATATTTTAAAAGAGGAAATATGCCCTGTGTCAGTCTTGTCTAAAGCCAAAAACCAGGAAGTGGCCATTTATTCAACAATTCGTAATTTAAGCTGAGCAAATTCTATGTTAAATAGAAAGGAAGAATATACAGTCATTATTTCCTTTTAAACCTATTGAAAATATCGTTGTTACATTTGTAAGTAATGGTTTAGTTTATTGTACATCGCAAGTCGTCTAAAACCTCTATTTATGGAAAAGCCGATCGAAGTGCTTTTGGTTTTCGATTAGCAACGCCCTCTCAATCTTATTGATAATAGCATTTTTCGAGCATATGGCCACAAGATAATGTATCTACAGCAAAATGTCTCTTTTCAGTCGCTCATATGTACCATTTATATTATGTCAATGTCGAATGAAGTTGCTTATCTTCTTGTCAGTGTTTTCGTGAAGCATCAACGTGTTTGCGGCGAGCAAATCAATAAAAATTAAAACATGTTTAAGGGAAAAAATATACATATCGTATAATCATCCATGCACTACAGCAGGTGTCTCTTTTGACCTCCGTAACTTCTCTCATGGTTTTCAGTGACGTCTGGAAAAAAAGCCGCGTGGAAATGTGATGCAATTTTGCAGAACTGTCTACTCGCTTGAACATACAGGTTACATAACTGATAACAAATTAACAATATTGGTACCAAGAATGGCGCAAAACAAATATTTTATAAATATTTAACTGATATTACATTTTAATGACCATATCCGATTTGAGACCATGACTTTGTCACTTGTAATAGTTTATGGCGTAAATAACAACCGTGCTATTTCAAATGTATTGATCTATTTATCAAATACGTATATGTTTCAGGTAACATGAGACATAGTTACGGCCAGAATGCATCGTTTTATGTAACGACATTATCTAGCGCTACACACGCGACATTTGCCTATGGTATTGGGTAATGTACATGTATGTACAATTAACGGCGAAGTTATAGTTGGCTGCGTAACTCGAACTGGACTGGAACGATTCCGAAATACGTGTTATCGGGCGAAATCTAGATAAAACATAATAATAATACTATATTTTATGTTTTGCTGAAGAAATACGCTCTTATTCAAAACATTGTTTAAACTACTTTGCACACTCACGCATACTCACAAAATTATCACATCCGTTGTGAGTTGTTTATGTTTTAAGATGTTAATCTTTTTTATAAATAGTATGTTATTATCAGATTGGAAATAGAATTATAGGTATACATGTTTCATGTGCAATTTGTTACATAATTATGTAGTTACACGTTACTGTTCGTGATACATTTTGCTATACATGTGTATATACTTCAATATGTAATCTACAAGCATTGCTCCTTTAAAACGACTCAACCTGCAAATATTGTTATACTAATTAAAACGAGAATATCAAAAGAAGTTTCGTAACAACTATAATAAACAAAAACATATGTAAAAATGGTAAATGAAAAACTGTTTAAGCCAAACGTAGGATCATTTGTTGCAAATGCGACTCTTAGTCTAATAACACTGCGACATTCCTTCCAGTATAGGTAACTACGGTCTACATAATCGCATTGCGTATTTCAGCAATTATGTCCCTTCTATAACTAAACTATTATTCTATTCAAACTCCCTGCGAGTGTGCATGAGTATTGGCTGGATCTTTAGTTAGGATTTGTGTTTTTCGTGCCTTGTAAATGTGGAATTTACGACACGACACAACGTTACTATAATAGCGTTACCTGAGATTAAATACTGTTTAAATACACAACAATTGTTGGTGTTGATCATTCATTACCGTTTGTTTACAATATGTGATTTTAGTTGGTTCTTGTATACATACAAATGTTAAAACATTCATACAACGTTTTATTATATATATGAACATTTTAGGTTATCTCAATAGTGCGTATATATGCCAAGTGAATCACACATGCCAGAGAGTGACGTCTCTTCAACCTAAACAATTTCTTTTTTATTCGGCTTCCTGTACAATATTTATATCTTATAACGTATAGCCGCTAGCTCAATGTTGTAAATTTTTGTTTGTCAAGTTGCTTTTAAAATCAAAATATTCGGCCTTTTGCATGGTAGTAGATCTAGTTAAATTAAGATTTATGTTATTTTAATGCGTTATTCCCATAAAGGTATCTGTTAAATTGTAAGGATTCCGTACTTGCATTTCTTGCACCAACCTCTTTCGTTGTTCGCTCATTTGTGTTATATCACGGCGTTCAGTCAACAAAACCAGCTTGTGTAGAGTCTCCAGGAAACGCTCTATTCCTCCGCTACAGACTGCTTTCTTTTATGTATTAGCTTTTGAATGAATATTCAACAAAGCCTTTTGCAAAATCTAGTATATTTTATCAATCGTTGCGGAGAAAAATTGCAGCACTCCCTTTGGCTCGAATCCATTAAACAAAGGCGAGTTAGCTGCTGAGTAGGCTAACAAACACAACATATTCCTCGGATTTTAATACGTATATAAAGCTTTTGCTTTGACACCACATAACATTTTATTTTAATTTCCATGCGTAAAATGCCCAGATGAAAGCAAGGTTTGGTATTGATCCTTTTTGGGTGTGAGATATATTGTTACTTTATGCAAAGTTGAAGGTGGAGTAATAACCACACCTTATACAGACCATTTTCTTTTTCGAGGTAGGCTACGTCTCCGGAATTTCTTTATAGTAAGTGTTAATTTAATGATTTAGGATGTTTGTCTACATGCGCTCTTTGTAAGTTAAGTGTGTTCGGTACAAGGAGGTTTTTTGGCTGCATTCACACAAATCGCATGAGGCGGTATGTCCGTGATATGTTAGTGTACATGCAATACTACATAGGATACATAGGTGATTCTGGTAGAAGCATAGTCATGTGACACCAGTCCTAATTCGTCAAAGTCATCAGTATATCCTAGGTTATGTCCAGTTGAAATAGGAGCTTTATAGTCATACTTTATGTTTCGGTCACCCTCAAAAATTATCTTATCTTTCTTCAAAAGAGCGCACTGACTAAGCACAAATTACTTTGTATGTATTGGTCTTAAGTGTCATTTATTAAGTAACTGTCTTCCGCGGAATTACTTTAAGAACATTACTGTCATTATTGCAGACTTAGCTTAAAACAAGTTCAAACGATTATTCATGTGTCAAAACGGCAAAGTACATTGAAACTTAGTCCGGTTGATTATGTATAGATATTTGTATCAGAGTAAGTGTTGAACTGGACCTCGTAATTTTATGACAAAATTGACATTTCCTTTTCTATACTTTGATAGATTTAGGACGTAAGTATAGACGGATTGCATCTGCGTTAAGAGCAGATAACAGCTCGTGTATTGTATAAACGTGTACATTTATATTATTTTAACAAGTCAATATTTTTCGGAGACGATATTACCCCAAACAATTATAGTAATAACTCCAAAAAAAATTGAAAATTTAAATCATTTTCCCGCTAGTATTAACAAATCAATTGAAATTTGACCAAAAAAAAACAGAAACTAAAAAGGGAAGTTAAAAAAAAAGATATCATTTGAAATGTGATAGTTGTAGGCCAAAATATATATCACGCTTGAGGGTAGTAAAACAATTTGTATTAAATAACATAACATAGCCCAATCTCAATTGGGTTTGCCTTTCCTTTTAAGAAAAAAGCAAAAAGCAAATAAAGCTACACACGTTTATTAAAAAAGGATTGCATATAAAACAACATGTATACTACAAATCATTTGATTTAACTTGCATATATAGATTCAAAGAAGTTGGGTACTAAACTGAGAAAAGGTAAATTTCCAAATATTAAAATACAATTGGGCGAAGTACAAAGATGGTCATTCATCAGTTGTCATCATTAATGCGTCTTGTTACGCACTGAATAGAATTTTGACTTACTTAACCGCACACTGGTGTGCTTTGTAAGAATAACCGTTTTAGAATAATAAACTGATGAAAGGGAATGCCCTCATGAGCATAGCCTGCACAAGAAAACAACAGCCTCGGTTTTATTGAACTCCATTTTCAAATGTAAACAATATACATGTACACTCAATGATCCCTGAGGACCAGAAAAATATGACTACACAATGATGTAGTACGGGGCGACTTTTTACAGCCGCCACACAGGCACTTAACAC
>Ga0224511_10000872_pt1 | contig 16398 bp, 6 predicted proteins | sample SF_May12_sed_USG_2_FD_169988 | JGI IMG/M metagenome (GOLD analysis project Ga0224511, IMG submission 169988) | Sediment microbial communities from San Francisco Bay, California, United States - SF_May12_sed_USGS_8_1 | ecosystem: Environmental > Aquatic > Marine > Sediment | place: USA...
ATTTACAATCTATGCGGTGCGTTTATCCTTCACTATCATTGCACGTGTTGGCAAATGCAATCCGTTCTGATACCAGATATAGCCCAATCCAAGTTGTCCTTCATTATCAACTCGAAATTGAAATTGCACACTAAATTGTGTAAAATTTTACTCGCATATAATTTTTTGTATATCACTATCACACCAGCTGTCTCGAATTTCGAACGGGTTCACATCGATGATTACTCGTGCACACGCAGTACCAACATGGTTATTTTCACCTGGGGCCCAGAACCAAGCCTCGGGAATGGGCTCCCCGGTGTACCATTGCCATTGGTCTGTGGTTTTCATGCCGCTGATCCAGGCCCTAGTATACACGTACAACATGTGAAGAAGCATGTCACTTGTGTTGATGGTGTCGATAAGGCTGTCGTAATCCGATTGGTTTCGGACGATGGCTAGCCCGGAACCTATCTTTTCGCACTCTACCTGGGCCTCGTCGTAAGTCAGTATGCTTTTAGAAAACATGCCTACATATCTCTGGACCCTTGGCACGATCTGAAATATCGTTCATGTCTGCGAACTAACGACCATTGCTTCTTGTGTAGCATTTTGAAATTTAAACATGTACGAAAAATGAAATATTTCTAACGCGTCTTGCGTTAGCACACTGTAACAGTCGGTGAGGACATTTGGGGTTTTAGCCATCAGAGGATTTGACCAGTTTTTGTGTTGCAACAAATCTCACATTTACTGAAGATCTTTTGGAGAAGTGTTTAACATTATTGTCAATAAAACATATGAGTGACCAATTTTTCTGTACTATGACATATCCATGTTGTGTGTCTGTCTGGTTCAGAGCAAACATTAATTGGAAAACAAATATGTATTCCACTTACCTTTCGGTAGCCCTGAATAGCCCCTTCAACAGCTGCAGACATGGTTACAAGGTCCGCGTCGGAGTAGAGGACACACGCGTCATCAGCCCTGTACTGCACGTAGCCGCACGTGTCACCACACGTCCGAACACAGGTGAGAACACTGGTAATGCCGCCGTTGATGGCGATAATATTACCATTCTGGAAGGTGGCCACTCTGAAGACCGAAACTATGGTGTTCGAGAAAACCACCGTGCACACAGATGTTAGGCCTATAATGACCATTAAAACATTTCTGCACGCGTCTGGCATTTTCATTTTGATATTCATGAGCAGACGCATTTTCCTATGTCCGATCTCTACTAATGAGTACAAGACTATGTTTGTCTGAACTTGAAAAGATCTATAACAATTTTACACTTCAAAAATATAAATTGTGTAAAAAAAAATTTCAATAAATGATTAATGTTTTGTAGATTCTCTACTATACAAAACAAATATACTTATAATATCAGATGTCGTGAAGTGATTTATAAATTGGCAATACAAGAATATAATGCCTTTCAGTCGCCAATGTTGTAAAGATTGAATAAAGACATCAAAAGATGAACACTTGGCACACATCATTGTTTCAACGGCAATTACGTTAACCTATTGATTGAATTGTCCCCTTAATTAATGTAAATACAATATTGTCATTATTTCCTCTCATACGCTCGCACACGCTGATTGACGGTAGAGGTACGTTAGGCATACGTCACGTACGCTCCGAATACACTGACACACGTCGGTGTACGTTGTTTTATACGCAGAAACCAAATTATTTTTTTGACATGTTCAAAAGTTTTCAGAGTATGCGAGCGTATAGAATGTTCTCTTTTAGGAAAGAGTACATACTTCTTAGATTGTTTTATCTGGAACCCTGGAAATATGTGTATTTTTTTAAGCATCCGAAGTTTTTTTTACAAGGTCTCCTAAAGATTAGTAATTATTAAGATGTAACATATAGATCTACAAAACAACAGAATATATTGCTTTTTGCACATTTTTACTCCGTTTGTTTAAGTAAGGAGTACATTTACTCCCTGGGTTTGAAAGGAGTACTTTACTTCTTCACTATTTTAGGAGAGTGTACATGTACTCCCTAGAAAAAGTAACTATCTGGAGGTCTGTGTGTAAACTGGGTATTACATCGTGTGATAAAAGCAGGAAAAAATGTTCAATGCGTTCACTTTCGTAATCGAAAATGCAAATAAAAATACAATTTTACGAAAATTCGACATAATTATGTGCATATAAATGTGCATTACAAAGCTAAAACAGTACGTTTAAATACATAAAAAAGCATCGTTTTATATAAAAATAATATACCGGCAATGGTGCTACCAAGTGGCTGTAACCCATTTAAGTAGTGGACCATATAAGTAATGTCCTTTTAAAATGATAATGACAATTTATATATTGTAAAGTAACATTTTACTTAGTACAGTATTACAGTTATGGATATGCTTTTTATGTGTAGCTCTCATCTGGTGTTTGCTTGAAATTACTTGGTAACCTAGCGTACAAAATCCTCCTATTTAAAGTTTTAATATATTGCCTGTTGTTGCGCATAGTGTTTCTTAGGGATGCATGATACGGCTATCAAACGATACGATACATATCGAAACAAAAACGTGCAGATACGACACATTTCGATACGATACATGTATTTTCTTGGTGTTCTGCGTGTTTTGTGCTGTTCTGTGTGTTTGGTTTTGTACGGGCCATTTTGGCATGGTTCCCTTAAACTTGACATGTCTACATTGTTTACAACATTCTTTGAACATCTGTTCGATTTATATTATATAAACAATATTTATAAACAATTTTGTGCTGGTTTTGTGTTTCACTTATATGCATATGACTAGAGACATTTGCCTAATACTGCATAATCATATTGCAAATATCAACTGTTTCTATAATGATTTTTAATGTAAATTGTCGACACAATTATTATAAGGTTTATCAACACAAACAAATGCCTATAAAAGACAGAAAACTTGACACGTTAGCTGTTAGACTGAACTTTGTGGTCACGACAGCCCGTTGTCGATACCAGATGTAGTCAAAATTTGTATTCCCTTAATTTTTCGGAGCAGTTTTTTAGACTCGATTAAATTCTGTTTTATCCGATGGGGAAAGATTTTGAGCGAACATTCGTAAACTACTTATTTAAAAACAAGCTCTGTGATTAGCTACATCCAATGACGTAGACTGGTAGACGTTCAGTCGTCAAATGTATGTAGTAAACATTCTAGAGCGATAGTTGTAGATAAACTGTTTCGATCTCATTAGTTTTGTCGGTTTTTAATGAAGATGTTTACAACAGAAAAACAAAAATGTATTATGTTTCACCCAAATTGCATTTATTTCATTACTGGTTGATGCTGTTCGTAGTTTATAATTAACATTTCCATTGACCTAAATATATGCAAGGTACCAATGTATGTGCATAGTACAGCTCTGTAAGGTTACAATCGATACTCAGTACTGCAGTACGTTCAAGTTAAATATTGGGAGATACCTTCTTCAATCGGTACCATAGTGTAATGGGTAGCGCGCTGAACTGCAAAAAAACTTTAAAAGTCTTCGCACGCCACTGGTTCGAAAAAAGAATGACGTTAAACTCATTTCTTTTAATTTATTTTCAGTTTACAAACTTTTGCCCGAACTAACTCAAAGTTGTCCCTAATGTCTAAACAAAACATGAAACAGATTTTTAAGGTCTGTGGATTTTCAACTCGAAATTATGTTTGCATCGCAAAAGTATCTTTAAGTTTATTCGCATATGATTTTCATATAAGCATCATCACACCATCTGTCTCGAATTTCGAACGGGTTCACATCGATGATTACTCGTGCACACGCAGTACCAACTTGGTCATTTTCACCCGGGGCCCAGAACCAAGCCTCGGGAATGGGTTCCCCAGTGTACCATTGCCATTCTCCTGTTGTTTTCATGCCGCTGATCCAGGCCCTAGTATACCTAATGTACACGTTATAATCTGTAGACTTTGGGATGTGAAGAAGCATGTCGCTTGTGTTGATGGTGTTGATAAGGCTGTCGTAATCCGATTGGTTTCGGACGATGGCCAGTCCGGACCCTATCTTTTCGCACTCTACCTGGGCCTCGTCGTAAGTCAGTATGCTTTTAGAAAACATGCCTACATATCTCCGGACCCTTGGCACGATCTGAAATATTGTCCATGTCTGCGAGCTAACGACCAATGCTTTTTGTGTAGCATTTTGATATTTATACGAATAAATAAAAGAATTCCAACGCGTCTTAGCACACTCTAACAGTCAGTTTGGGGTTTTAACCATCAGAGGATTTGAACAGTTTTTGTGTTGCAACAAATCTCTTGGAGAAGTGTTAAACTTAACATTATTGTCAATAAAACATATGAGTGACCAATACTTCTGTACTATGACATATGCATGTTGTGTGTCAGTCTGGTTCAGAGCAAACATTAATTGGAAAACAAATATGTATTCCACTTACCTTACGGTAGCCCCAAATAGCCCCTTCAACAGCTGCAGACTTGGTTACAAGGTCCGCGTCGGAGTAGAGGACACACGTGTCATCAGCCCTGTACTGCACGTAGCCGCACGTGTCACCACACGTCCGAAAACAGGTGAGAACACTGGTAATGCCGCCGTTGATGACGATAATCTTACCATTCTGGAAGGTGGCCACTCTGAAGACCGAAACTCTGGTGTTCGAGAAAACCACCGTGCACACAGATGTTAGGCCTATAATGACCATTAAAACTTTCCTGCACGCGTCTTGCATTTTCATTTTTATTTCCATCAGAAGACGCGTTTTCCTATGTCCGATCTCTACTAATGAGTACAAGACTATGTTTGTCTGTACGAGAAAAGATTTATAACAATTATACACTCTTCAAAAAAGTAAATTTTGTAAATAATTAAAAGAATTTTAATAGTTTTCAATAAAACAATTAATGTTTTGTACGATAACAAACGCATGCACTTATAATATCAGCTGTCGAGCAATAATTTTTGTCCTAGCATTAGGGCTGCGTTAGCTGTATAAACTACTCATCGAAAAAACTTAGCTTTATTCGATGGGCTTTGAATAACCTCGCACGCGCAATGCACCGTTCCGCAAAATTTCAAATTCCGCCCAATGCGGTAGATTTGCTTTGATCTTGTGAAGGCTTGTGAAGGGGTCTTTCTTTTGAGTTTTCTAGGTCAGATTGTCACCTGACAATTTACTCCTAATCTATTGAATTACAAATGACCATGTACTGTTATAAATTATAATGATTGACATTTGCGGAACGGTGCATTGATTGGGTCAACGCCGTGTTGTTGTTTCGTGCGTTATTTCACGAGGTTTTCACTTGCTTTTCTGTCCTATAATTATGTTTGATGTGTGAAATACATTTTAAACATGTTGTAGACGATAATCATGTCTGCCATTTAATTCAATTATTAAGTACTAAGTTTCGCCAAAAAAGTAGTAACTTAAACCGTCGTCAAATTTCGCAATCATGACAGCCTGAAGTCAAAATGGCGGACACCGCCGGACAGTTTATAAAAAGTTTTTCATTGTTTAATCCTTCAAACAAAAACATTTTAATTATGATTTATTAGTTTCCAATAGTATAAGAAGATTAATTAAATTGAGGACCATATCTCGATTATGTTTCGTTTTTCTGATTGAAGCAGTGGTTTTGAGGACTATTTGATGGAACATGAAAGAAGCTTCCATAGCGACAAAACAAAATAGTCATATAACCCAACGTATTAGTTATTTAGTACAGACAATAATCGGTTTTAAATAAAACAAATATGCCAAAAGTCTCTTTAACCATTGGAATGGTAAGATAAATAGAATTCTAGAATTAGTGTTGAATATAGCTAAAGTTTATCCTGCTCGGCCCGTAAATTTTCTCAGCCTCGCAGGATAAACTTGAGCTATATTCAACACTAACCTAGTATTCTCTATATAAATTAGCAAGCCCATAATCTCAGCACTCTGCAGTCGCCAATGTTGTTAAGATTAAATAAAGACATTAAAAGATATACACCCAGCATACATCATTGTTTCAACGGCATTAAGGTTAACCTTTTGTCCCCTTAAATGAAATATTACCTTCAAAACGTGTTTCAAGTGCAGTCACACTACCTCGTATTGCATCAGCGTATGCGAGCGTATTCTCATACGCTCGCAAACGCTGATATACGGTAGAGATACGTAAGGCATACGTCATGTACGTTCCGAATACGCTGGCATATGTTGGTGTACGTTGTGTTACACGCAGATACCAAATATTATTTTTGGAAATGTTCAAAATGTTTATCAGCGTATACGAGTGTTTAGAATATACGTTACTCATACGCTTACCATACGCACAGCATACGCTGGATACGCAAGACATACGCTATACATGTCCCGGTACGCCTATTACGCTAGAGGTACGTTACTCATACATTATAAATACGCTATTCATACGTTTGTAAAAGTCTGTAGTCGAGAGGCGGCGTTTTAAGTTGTGCGTATTTTTTTCTTACAATTGCATACACTTTTTAAAACTTGCATACGCAATGCATACGCTATAGTGTGACTGCACCTTTAGAGACAATACCAGATATCTAGACAAAGTATAAAGGAAATTCTAGACAGCTGTTAAATTATTTAGTTTCGTAGGCACGAAATTTTGGTTTGACGACATTGGACATCTTAAATTCGTGTATTGCCCTACCCACGAAATTAGATATGGATGTTGGTGTGTGTACATTAGTCCAGATAAGGCGCGTAAGGGGTTAATGTACGCTTAGCGATCTGACATTTACGCGCTGGTTGAGATTTCTGAGCGTACATTCAAAAAATGTTGATAAAGGGGTGAGATACGCTCACGTTAAAATTTCAGTGCGTACTTTTCTTAGTTTAGTTTCGTTCGCTTATAAAATTGTTGTACGTTGGCCACCTTCGTTCAACTCCTAAGCTCTTGTTTTAATGTTAAACAGCGTCTGCGTAACGTTGGTAGACATGTGACCTAATGATTCATTTTTGTGTCGTACTGCTTATCTGTTTTTAAACTGCACACGTACAGCGGGCTTTAAAAAAGAATAGTGTTTCATTTTGATGGACCATTACTTATAAAGCGGCTAGTTAAATTGATTAACAACATATATTACGACAAAAATATGTCCATTTGTATTATGAATATTATAAAAACAGTGATGTTATATTTTAAAGCGAAACATTTTAAGAATCACTTTGCGCAATTTTCCAGCACGGTGAGTGCGAGTTGCTCCCTCACTATTTTGGTATATTTCAGGAAAAAGTACATACTCCCTAAAAATAATTATCTGGAGCCTTGGAAATATGTGTATTCTTTTTTATTAAGTATCAGGAGTTTCAAAGGTATGCTAAAGATTAGTAATTATTAATATGCATAATAAAGATCTACAAAACTAGAATGTTGTGCTTTTTGCACTTTCACTCTGTTTGTTTAATTAAGCAGTACATTAAATCCATATGTTTGAAAGGACTACTTTACTCCTTACATATTTTAGGAAAGGGTACATTTACTCCCTAGAAAAAAGTAACTATCTGGAGCTCTGTGTGTAAACTGGGCACGACATTGTGTGATAAAAGCAGGAGAAAATGTTTAATGCGTTCACTTTTGTAGAAGAAAAAGCAAATACTAATACTAAATACAAATTTACTACAATTAGCCATAACTTTGTGCATATGTATTAGGCCAGTCAGTCTATCAAAAATAAAGACCTTACCTTAAAAACTTGCAACAGAAATGAAACCTTTTGATTTAACACGTAAATCTATTGGTAAAGAACACATAAAAATCTTTAAAAAAATCTAAGCATGGGAAATTTCTCAAAAACACCTTATTCATAACTAGGTAAAAAAGCGTCATTTTTGTTCTATTTAACTGACAGTAACAGCTAAATAACGTTTAGTGTTGGTATGTTTATGTCAACAATATGACTCAACAATATTTAAAGGAGGGAACAAATGAGAAAAGGGAAAGCCCTCAGGAAGCACTGAGCTTGCATGAGGAAAAAGCAGTTTTGGTTTTATTGAAGCTGTTCATCAATTGTAATGAAAGATGTCACACCTCTGACGGCCCCTAGCATATGAGCGGAACTCTATTGTCAAATGTAAACTAATATAACCCATGATAGAGCTACACAACAAAACTCATAATACAATTGTATATCAATGTACATGTATGTCATTACCAAAGAGTAATCTTGTAATCTACTCCAAGTCGGAATCATAGTCTTGGTCAGTTTTCTGTCGATTGACAGTGTTGTAACATCCCACATCCCAGCATTCTACATCATTATGTATCACAGTTTAGGGGGGTATTGCTTTCAGCTAACGCACTCGGACATTCCCATTCGGGATCCAGTATATATCTCAATTTAGTAATTTTAGTGTATCACAGGTCTGTTTGCATGAACAATTTGCCAGGGGCAAATCTATTGTCAGCGACATGAGTCCTTTGTTGGCAAGTGTCTAGCCACTGTAAATTCGCTGTAGATGTATTTCTGTGCCTATCCACTCCTGAACTTGGAAAAATAAGCTGAAACTGTTGTAGTTGGCAGATACAGTTGTAGATGGCTACATTTAAACGGGCACATATGTTGTTTGTCCTAACTATTTTGTAAATTTAAATCTGTATTGTCTGAATCAATCCGTCTTGCACATCTACAATTAGAAGATTACATACATATCAGTAGATAGGCCAGAAAAGTCATTAAGCCAGGGCGGGGATAGAATCCACGACCCCCTGCTTGCAAGTCTGGTGCTCTACCAACTGAGCTTTCCGGGCTCAAATGTGTTTCTTAAGTTCGTTTCTATATTTATCACAGTGAACTTAACGTGCTACATACACCCGGTTGAAATTCGTCCTCGAATGTCTTCGAAATATTGCTACATCACATCAAGCAAGTCCATGGCAGACCTGTGTCTGTTCTGCCGAGATCGCCATTTGTAGAGAGGCCAGCCATTTATCCATGGCGGGGATCGAACCCACGGCCCCTGTTTGCAAGTCGATGTTCTAACAATTAAGCTACCCGGGTAGTTCGTACTATACACCACAATGAACTCATCGTGGTTTCATCTCGATCACATAATGAAGTGTAAAAGAAGTTTGTTGCACACACTTGAAAGAATATAATATGCAGACAAGTCAACAGGACACAGAAAGGCACAAAGCCTGTGACTGACATAGTGACTGCTATATACCCAATTGCAATACGTTTGTACATGTAGACCATTTGTTGTCAAGATACCTTATTTGACATCTTTCTGAAAACTGCAAGCAAAATACTTTTAAGTACATTGAAAAAAATGTTTCTGCAAAACCTTTATTTTCTAATTGTGTAGTAGAATTCTATAAATGTTTATGAGCTCATCAATTAGTCAGTAACGCTTGCCATTGCCAATGAATTACCGGTATTATATTTTTATGTGTTAATGTGCTACCATACTTTCATGTGCCTACATAGCTCACGCTGAGTATGATCCATTGTTTATGTCACACACGTGAATGCCATTTATTTATGCTTATGTATGGTGTCACATTATTGCTAACCGAAATAATTCTATAAAACAGTCTTATTATTTTCTTATTTTCCGTGCTTAGATTGTTTTAGATTTTTAAGAAATATTTATAAATGTATACTCTCAATTTTAATCGCAAAATAAATAAATGTTGCAATTTTTGAAGGTCAAAATATAGGCTGACTGGCCTATATATATGTTCATTACAAAGCTAAAAATTTACGTTTAAATACATCAATAAACATCGTTCTTTTATAATAAAAAACCGACAATGCTGAACATTACCAAGTGGCTGTAATCCATTTAAGTATTCGACCATATAACTAATTTAAAATGATAATGTAAATTTTTATAGTGTAAGGTTACAATTTGTAGCAGAGTATTACAGTTATGGACATGATTTTAATGTGTGGCTCTCATCTGGTGTTTGCTCAAAATTACTTGGTAAGCTAGCGTACAAAATTCTACTATTTAAAGTCTGAACATATTGACAGTTGTTGCGCACACATTTTCATGGTTTTTCTTAGGGGCGCATGATACGGCCATCACACAATACGATACATATCGAAACAAAACGTGCAGATACGACACAATCTGATACGATACGTACATTTTCTGTGTTATATAAATACAACAAGTTTTTAAACTATTCTGTGTTTGTTTTGTGTTTTCCATATTGTATATGACTAGAGAAAATTGCCTATTAGTAATACTGCATACTTATATTGAAAACATGAACAGTTTCTTTAATGATGTATTATAGAAAATTATTACAAGGATTATCAACACAAACACATGCCTATGAAAGACAGAACACTAGACGTGTTGTCTATTAAACTGAAGGTTTTGGTCACGGCAGCCCGTTTTCGATACCAGATGTAGTCAAACACATTATTCTCTTAAATTTTCGGCGCAGCTAATTAGGCTCGATTTTGACTCAATGATTAAACATAGTATTCTGTTTTATTCAATGTGAAACAAATTGCGAGCGAACATTCGTAAACTACTTTTTTAAGAACAGCTTTGTGATTAGCTGACACAATTGACGTAAACTGGTAGACGTACAGTCGTCGAATGTCTGTAATAAAGATTCTAGAGCGATAGTTTTAGATAAACTATTTCAGTCTCATTAGTTTTGTCGTTTTTTTACAAAGATGTTTACAACAGAAAGAACAAAATGTATTATGTTTCACCCAAATTGCATTTATTTCATTACTGGTTTATGCTGTTCGTAGTTTATAATAAACATTTTCATTGACCTGAATACAATCGTATATGAAAGGTACCAATGTATGTGCGTAGTACAGCTTTGTAAGGTTACAATCGATACTCAGTACTGCAGTACGTTCAAGGTAAATATAGGGAGATGCCTTCTTCAATCGGCGCCATAGTGTAATGGGTAACGCGCTGAACTGCGAAAATCTTTCAAAAGTCTTCGCACACCACGGGTTCGAAAATAGAATGACGTTAAACTCATTTCTTTTAATTTATTTTCAGTTTACCAAATTTTGCCCCAACTAACTCAAAGTTGTCCCTAATGTCAAAACAAAACATGAAATATATTTTAAGGTCTGTGGATTTCAACTCGAAATAATGTTTGCATCGCAAAAGTATCTTCAAATTTATTCGCATATGATTTTCATATAATCATCATCACACCATCTGTCTCGAATTTCGAACGGGTTCACATCGATGATTACTCGTGCACACGCAGTACCAACTTGGTCATTTTCACCAGGGGCCCAGAACCAAGCCTCGGGAATGGGTTCCCCGGTGTACCATTGCCATTTTTCTGTGGTTTTCATGCCGCTGATCCAGGCCCTAGTATACAGGTAATAACTGTCAGACGTTGGCATGTGAATGAGCATGCCGCTCGTGTGTTGGTGTTGATAAGGATGTCGTTATCCGATTGGTTTTGGACGATGGCCAGCCCGGACCCTATCTTTTCGCACTGGCCTCGTCGTAATTGAAGCCAATGCGGTCAAGAGACGGTGTACCCTTTTCAACTGCGATATACCTCGGCACAATCTGAAATATGACTCACTTGTGCTAGAGCATCTATAACAGAATGAGCGTTAACTTTAGATTATAAGAAAGAACCAAGCTATAGGCAAAGCTTTTAAAGACCAATGTTTCTTTTGTAGCTAAAGGTAACGATTTTAAAGACCATTGCTTCTTGTTTAGCATTTTAATATCCCATCACATGCTGAGTTAGCACTTTGTTACAGTCAGAGATGACCTTTGAGGTTTTAACATTGGGGGATTTTACCATTTTTGTGTTGCAACAAATCTCACATTTAATACAGATATAGTTGAAAGGCGTTGAACTTAACATTGTTGTCAATAAAACATGTGAGACAAATTGTTCCTGTACTATGACATATCCATGGTGTGTGTATGTCTGGTTCATAGCACACATTTATTGGGGGAAAAATAAACATGTATTCCACTTACTTTTCGGTAGCCCTGAATAGCCCCTTCAACAGCTGCGGGCTCGGTTAGAGGGAGCGCCTGTGAGTTGAGGACACACGTGTCATCAGCCCTGTACTGCACGTAGCCGCACGTGTCATAACACGTTAGGTGACAGGCCAAAACGCTTGTAACGCCACCGTTGATGGCGCTAATATTACCATTCTGGAAGTTGGCCACTCTAAAGACTGAAACTTTGGTGTGCGAGAAAACCAGCGTGCATACAGATATTAGGCAAATATTGACCATTGGTAACTTTTCTAAACGCACACTTTTTTCTTGGGTATCTTACTAATATGGCCAACCTCTACAAAAGAGTCCCAGTTTGATGACAATTGCATTGTCTTCATAAAATCAAAAACTGTAAATCATTAAACTGTTTAAAACACACTTATCAAACCATAATGCTTATTCGCTAAATGATCTAGATCTAGGAAAAGGCAGTTAAGGCACTTAAAATATAATGTGTCGAGAAATGATTTATTCACCGGCGAGTCCGGCCCATAATTTCTTTTTCCATTAGCAAGTATCAGTTTCTAAATCAACTAAGATTAGAACGAACTTCATTATATTCTACCTCGCACTTCTAACATAACACTTTTCAAATTTAAATTACATAAAAAGACATCAGTTTGAAATTTCAACAGTTTAGTTTTAGATAATTTGTAATAAATCTATATTGTAATATAATCTAAAATAATTGGCCTTACAATCTTGATTCCGTATGAACGCAATTGCACGTATATTTATTTGTTATGCACGTGCGGATCGCGGTAATTAACATGTTTTTTCTTTGCTAGGGAAACAACAATACCTTCACCGAAAAAAACCATTTCAGTGTACATCAATGTACACCATAAACGCCTGGTCGTGCACCCCAATCAATGCACGTGAGACTTAATTTTAAATTATTTATAACGTACTCGGGTAATAGAGATTATAGGTGAAACGTAATTTTTCATTTTGGTTATTTTCACTAAATGAATCATTACGGCTAAGAAACTTGGAGACACTGTGTGAGTTTACAGTGCGTGTACATTTGCTTGTTTGTTTTTGTAAACATTCTGTTGAAAGCAGGTACACAAGGTAAATAAGTTTCAACATTTTACGACTTAAGTTTCAGGTAAATCCAAAACTTATGCAAATATTGTACTGTTATTAAAGAGTGAAATCGATTAAATCTACAGTAGAAATGAACCTATGACTGCATACCACATGTGCATTTTCATTGAAATCAATGGGAGCATGTTTGTGCTAGGACGAGTGTTGGCGTTGGAAGTGCGAGGCAGTATATTAGTGTATTTTGTTCCTTTGTGTCAACGCTTCTCCAATCGTTCTATGTGCAGATCTGCAGTACTGTGTTCACTGGAATGGAAAATTTACTATTATATATATGTGTGTGTGTGTGTGTGTGTGTGTGTGTGTGTGTGTGTGTGTGTGTTGTTTATGTTTAAATATCGCTATATGTTGCTATTTCAGCGATGATTTCGTTAAATATAAATGTTTAGATTGTTTATGTTAATTATCAGCACTCCTAAAATAATGGTTCGATAGATGCAAATTTTAGAAAGCGTGTGCAAATTTCAGAATAACTGTTTTTTCAAACCCCGCCTATCGACCACAGGCCTCTACAAACGTATGAATAGCATATTGACAGCGTTGTATAACGTATGCGTAACGTATCTCTAGCGTACAAAGCGTATGCCTAGTGTATGTCTAGCGTATGAGTAACGTATGAGCAATACGCTCGCATACGTGTCCAAAAAATTCATTTCGCCTCTGCGTATAACACAACGTACACCGACGTATGTCAGCGTATTTGGAACGTTATCGACGTATGCCTAACGTACCCCTTACGTATAGCTGCGTATGCGAGCGTATGGGAGCGTATGAGCATACGCTCTCATACGCTGATGTCATACGCTGTAGTGTGACTGCACTTTAAGTAGTAAAATCTATATTTATGTATACAATAGCAGGGTTATTTCAAACTGTACTCGTGGTTATGGCCATATTAAATGGTTACACAGTCTATTGTGTGCTAGATTTTGATCCTTATGTTTTTGACGCTTTGTTTTAAAGCAACAGTAAACGATATTTTATCGTACCTTTTACTAAAATAGTTTTCCTCAACGTGGTTTATATGTATGGTCAATGCCATATACATGGTTCATGTACATAAATTGGAAATTAAATAACATTTAAAAGGTAGGTTTTACATAGAGATCTACATCTTTGTGTACTCTCTTTTATGTATGTGCCTGTCCGCCTGTCTCTCTGTACGTGTGTGGGTATGTCTGGTCTGTGTGCCGCGCATGCATTTATGAACTATGTTACTAGATTCTTCTGTTATATACACGTACACTGTATATGTTTAAACTTTTCAACTAAACGCATTTCAATTCTCATTCTCATTGATCGATAGAAATGAGACGGGTAAAAAGGCCTTAAAAGGGATTCTGGGGGAAGATGGGTAAATTAAAAACATAATCTTTTATAATGTACCCTTGCTTCTTTACAGGGTTGGTTGATATTTGGGTATAAAAACAATGACGTCCGGTTTCACCGTTGTAAATTAACCTGCAGTTTACTCCCCTGGCCTTGGTGAGCCGCCAGTTACGACTCCTGTAAATGACGTCATAGTTAGGTACATACGAGTCGCGTGCGATGACGTCACGATTTCCCGTGAAATACTTTTGTACAAAATTGCATTTTTTGCTGGGTTCTGGTCGTAAACAGTAAAAGTAGTATTAAAATAGTTAAACATGTAATTTAACAGCACCTCAAGTAAATGACAGCTGTCAATTTCAACTACATGTATATGACATAATTAAATGCAAGTTTCTTAACTATCGACCGTGGGAAAATCCCGTCGTCAAGTGCGATGACATCGAATCCGGACACTACGAAATCATTTCAATTGTTTTGAAATACACGTCTTACCTTTTCATGTTCGATGTATTTGATGATGATTTGTAATAAATTCACATATTATGTGAATAAATCACAATCAATCACTTTCTGAATGAAAATGAATATTCTTGCCGGGTTCTCGTTTGGTACGAATTTCAATAGGTACGCGTATTCACCCATCGTGTTATGCAAATTCCAGACATATTATGCTGTAATTTAACAAAAATCGGTTTGCTCAATCGATTTATACTTTACATGTTCTTACTATTATCACGAATTCTTGATTAAATATCCGAAATAAATAGAAACACATTGTTTCGATCGTCAGACGATTTTGATTTAGAAAACGCATGTCCCAAAGCCGTGACGTCACAATGTTGTTGAATGAAATATTGCTACGCCCTGGTTTAATATAAAGAAATAGGTCGCGCTGTTTGTTTATTGTTTAAGGCACCGTTCTAAATTTTTCCATTTTTCTAAGTGTTTTTTTCACCCGTTTTGAACTGTCTAAACATGTTTGCTACCGAATTCTATGTTTGTTTCATTTGGCGGGAAAACCGTGTGGCCTTATGCAGCTAAAGTTTCACGGCGATAAGGAAGATTCTAAGTAGGTTAACATACTGTAAGTAAAACACATAACAAATAATATTTTTACGGAAAGCACATACATTTACCTCTAATTTTAATTTCAAGACTTGTTAAGGCCAATGAAAAATAAAACTGTTTCATTTTATTCGCTGAGCACGTTTATGCACGACATTTGCCATTAATGTATTTTATTTTAGTACTTTTGATATTTCAGCGATGACGTCATCTTGGATGTTATCGTCTTTGTCGGTAAGGGATTGGTTGTATTATGTTGTGTACGAGGGTTGTTCCAAAAATAATGACCCTTGCATTGTTTTCCCTCAACTATATATTTTTCATTTAAGTCCACTCTGTCCTTAAAGAACTCACTCTTAGCCGCAATACACTTTTACAGCAAAGTCCGCTCTCAAGACACCCGCGTATGAGGAACTTTCGGTTATAAGGAACATATTTTCATTCCCCAATCTATAGCAAGGAACTAGTTCAATATATACGTTTATAAGGAACTCCAGTTATAATATTCATATTTTCATGGTCCCAACGAGTTCCTTTTAAGCTGATGTTTCTGCAAATGTTATCGTCTGTGTCGGTAAGGACTGGGTGCATTGTGTTGTATGTGCTTTTTACCGGTATAGATACCCGTTGAAAAGGCTCAGTACAAACATGTAGTAAAACCTTTTAATGTTTAACAAACTTTATTCTTCCAAACGTACGGTTAAATGTACTGTTTGGTTTTACAACAGTATGATCTCGGATGCATTAAAACGGATGAAGGCTAATATAGGTATATACATGTATTAGAAATTGTTTATAATAACCCGTTTATTCCAGTCTGACATGTTGTATTAGGTGCGCCAGAGACGAGAAGGTGGCACGCGGTCGTTGCTATTTGGACCACATCTGTGTGGACGCCACGGCGAGGGGGCGAGGTGTCGGTGGCCTGCTGATGGCACGGGCTGAGTG
>Ga0224511_10000873_pt1 | contig 16397 bp, 14 predicted proteins | sample SF_May12_sed_USG_2_FD_169988 | JGI IMG/M metagenome (GOLD analysis project Ga0224511, IMG submission 169988) | Sediment microbial communities from San Francisco Bay, California, United States - SF_May12_sed_USGS_8_1 | ecosystem: Environmental > Aquatic > Marine > Sediment | place: USA...
CTTGCGATCCTTGTCTATCCCCAGGTTGACTTCGTCACTGTCGTATTCGCCGGCCACCGCCTTGGCCAGGGCCGTTGAGGAAAGGTCGCTGGCCAGGATGTTGAAGTCATCCCGCTCCACTCCTTCCCCCTCCGGGCTTTCCACAAATTCGTTGATCAGCATGGCGATGCCATAAGGCTCGTGCCCCTTGGAGGCAGAGGCGCTCCATATGTTTATCTTCGCCCCCCGTCGAACATGGTTTTTCCGCTTGCGGCTCTGGATAGTTTCCGCCAGCTTGGGAAGCACCACTTCCTTGAAAGTGTCGAAAGTGGGCATGTCGGCGAAAAAATGGTTTTCCTCCGAGGTGATGGCCAGGATCACACGGTCACAAAGATGGACATCGTTTTTATATACCAGGCGGGAGATGAGGTTTTTGTAGTTATGGATTTCGGCGGTGGCCAGCAAAGGGTTGAGGCGCAGCTCGGCTTGTTCCAGTAATCCGTTTTGGATATAGATACCACTAACGCGATATATGTGGTTACGTATCTCCTCGAATTCTCTTTGAGTCAATTTCATTATACGGTTGCCTGTATCCAGCGTATCCTGATTATATCGTTACTGCAATGTTCCAGGCATGGCCTGTCCACACTCCAATTTGACCAAGCATCTCACAATTTAGATTATATACGCCTTTTGGGAATTATTCACTATTCCCGGCTCTGGTCCTCCAAAAACCTGAAACACTTCAATACGCCCCTCAGAGGCGTCTACTGTCAACTGCCAAACAGCTTGTTGGATGTCTGCCGCAGATTCTCCGCCATTAACGCGGCAAGGTTCCGGTAAAGTTTTAGGCAAAGGGTGGGATTGTTAAGCCGCAGCACAGTTTCGTTCACGGCGATCACCGTGGTGTCTGTCATGGCCATGGCGGTGGCGGATCTGGGAGCGGAGTCGATGATGGCCATCTCACCGAAACAGTGGCCGGGGGATAGGGCCTTGATTTCCACGCTCTCGTTCATCTTTTTGTTTTTCAGCAGCTGCACTTTCCCTTCGATGATGATGTACATCTCGTTGCCTATCACCCCTTCGGTGAAGATTATCTGTCCACTCTTGAAATCCTTCTTGTTGGCCAGCTTGAATATCTCCACCACTTCCTCGTCATCGAAATCGGAAAAAAATAGATACTGGCTTTTGAGTTGCTTGATCACCGTCTCGTTGCGAGTCACCTCCTCCCGGGTGGCCACCCCATAGCTACCCATCTTGTTTATCACCAGCTCCAGCACATCGGAGTAGTCATTGGCGTAACCGTATCGGTCCTTCTTATCCTTGGCGAAAGCGCGGAACACTGCGTCATCGAGCTCATCGGGGATTGTCTTGTCGTAGAAGCGCATTTTGGGTGGCTCCTTTTTAAGCACAGCCTTCACCACTTCCTTAAGGTCCCCGCCGGTAAAAGGCATCTCGCCGGTGAGAAAATAATAGGACAAGGTCCCCAGGCTGAAGATATCTGTCTTGCCGTCCAGGTCATAGCCCAGCATCTGCTCCGGCGACATGAACTGGGGGGTGCCATACACCTGGTCCACCCGCTCCTTGCCCGCCAGGGCGCCGGTGTGCAGCTTTGCGATTCCAAAATCCATCACCTTCGGCTCTCCGTTTTTCTGGATCATTATGTTGGCCGGTTTCAGGTCCTTGTGGATCACCGATCGGATATGGGCGTAATGGATGGCCCTGGCCACTTTGGAAAGGATCTGGATTTTTTCAATGAGAGAAAAGGCGTTTTTATCGAAAATCAGCTCCTGGAGCGTGAATCCCTCCACATACTCCATGACGAAGTATGGAACCTCCTGGTAGCTCCCCACATCGAAAATTGTGATTATGTTGGGATGGTTGAGCCGGGCGGCGATCCGGGCCTCTTTCTTTAAGGTGTTCAGTTCCTCCTCATTTATGTTCTGTTCGCTCTCTTCGGCCACCTTGATGGTCTTGATGGCCACATGGCGCTCCAGCTCCTCGTCCAGGGCCTTATACACAACACCCATGGCGCCGCTGCCAATCTGGTCGACAATTTTGTAACGTCCCAAATAATTAATCACGGCCATTATTCTCTAATCTTATTCCAGTTAGTTGCGGTTAATTTCCACCATGCGCGCGCGACAGAAAAGCAAGACATAACAGACGTCAACCGGTCTCTCAATGTAATATTACAGTGCATCAGCCGGGAGCTTGTCAACGATCTTGTGGAGAATGAAATCCCACCCTTAACCGGCGCTCATGCCCCCTGGACGCTACATGTCTTCCTTGGTGGTAAGTCCCCTGTAAACTACCAAACCACCCCACAATAGCGCCGAGAACATCATCAGCAATCCAGTGTAATACGCCAGAGACGCCAATAAATGATCATATTTTAACAACCCGGTCCAAGTCAACAGGTTCTTCCAGTCATGAATGTCCGGGTTATCCCTTCCTGTCATCCCTCCCAGCAGCATCATATCCCCAGCCCTGGCGTCATAAATATAAGGCGCCAGATCCACCAGGTTCTCCCCTGTCCACCACCACGCCACGGAAGCGGCGAATGGATCGCGCCACACCAGCAGAAAACCGCCAAGACACACAAGAGGGATAAGCGTCTGCAAAAGGCTGCCCCCCAGCACCTGGATGAAACGGCCGAATGGGGTGAATATTATATGCCCAGCCTCATGGAAAACCAGGTTGATCAGGTGCATGAATTGCATGGTATTGACAAGCAGGGGGATGTTGCTGGTGAAGGTAAGTTTCACCGTCCCCCAAAGCATAACCGCCAGTAACGCCCCCCTGGCGTAATGAGCCCAGGGGGGAAGATCGATCAACTCCTCCAGCAAGAAACGCCGGGCGAATTCCTTTTTCTCTTCCCAGCCCAGGCTCTCGGCGCCTGCGCCTGCCATGGTTTCAACCTTTGGGATCGGCGGAATTCCAGACGCTCCATCCACTTCCAGCTGGTCAGTCCATGAAGCGGCTCCGTCCCCCTTCGCCCGCCGGGCGATTTTCGGTTTGATCCTGGAAAATATAACGCCGCACTTGACGCATTCGGCTCCCCCGTCCTGCTGGGAGAATCCGCACTTGGGGCATTTCATGGCGAAACTCCTCGAGATGCTCCTTCAAGGCTCATGGGATCACCACCTCGCCGGAGGCGGCCTGCACTTTCATAACGCTGTTTCGCAAAACCAACGCGGCGCCGGACAGCTTTTGGGCAGGCGCTATTTTCCACCACTCAGGAAGCTCTATCAAGGCGTCCACTTCCTTCTTCTCATCTTCCATCACGCGCAGAACCACCACCTCGATAATATTCCTCTCCAGATCCATGCAGGTGGCCTGGACCAGCCGTCCATGGTGGGTCTCCTCCCGGGCCACCCCCACCAGTCCTGCCTTCTTCCCATCTGGGGTCACAGCCAGCAGCCAGCCCAATCCTTTTATATTCCCTCCTCCCTGGAAGGCGATAAGCTTCACTCCGTCTCCATATACTCTGGCAGGGGCTTCCATCCCCTTGAGGGTCACCACCGACCCATGGGCCATGGCCCATCCGGTATAGAAGAGAACATGCGCCATTATGAGGAACAGCGCTATTTTTCCTTTGCCAGCCATAACTCGAAAAAACTCCAAAAAATGGTAATCGCCAGGCATGCGCCAAAAGCAAGCCCTGATGCCAGGATGGCCATATAAAACCATGGATGAACGAACCGGGTGGCGGCCATGGATACAAAATCCAGCGGGATGGACAGGGCGAAGACTGCCATGAACCCGATCCGCGCTCCGGGGCGCCACCGGAAATGGACAATAAACAATGCGCACAATCCGAATACCAGGGTGTAAGGAATCATATGAGTGTGGGCCACGTGGATCAGCTTTTCCCGGCTTATCTCCGGAGTATCGTCCAGCAGCGCGGTCAAGCTTTCTGCAAACCCGGTAGGCTCCGGTTTGGCCGCGTATCTGGCCCGCACCTGTTCCGGCGCCACCCCCACACTGGTGGCCAGTTTCGCCACCCCCACAAGGTATCCCAGGCCCAGCAGCGCAAGAACCAGCGTGGAGGCCACTTTCCGGCTGGATTCCCAATTCCGCATCTTCGTCCACCTCAAGTTGGCCCGTACATTATAACGGTCTGTTAAATCTTAGCGCATTGGGCGACACGGGCGCCATACAGAATCGGTTGCGGCGAACCAGGGCACAATGGACCAGCGTCCCTCGTGCCGCTGCATCCACCTTGCGTAAAAGGCCAAACTGCTGGTAGATTAAACACATATGCTAAAAAAGGAGAGATGAAATGGCAGAGGTAAAGCTGAACGCTACCGTGTTAAGCAAGGTGGAAATAGCGCCAGGACTCATAGTCCTGCGGGTTCGACCGGAGGAACAGATAAAGGAGTTCAAACCGGGCCAGTTCACCACCCTGGGCCTGCCAGGCTCGGCGCCACGCTTCGAGATCGCCGACCCGGAGGAGGAGGCCCCGCCGCCCGACAAAATGATCCGTCGGGCGTACTCCATATCTTCCGCCTCGGAGAAGACCGACTACCTGGAGTTCTATATAACCCTCATCCGCTCCGGCAGCCTCACCCCGCGCCTGTTCGCCCTGAAGGAAGGGGATCCTCTGTTCGTGGCGCCCAAGATAACCGGGGTCTTCACCCTGGACGAGGCCCCTCATGAGAGCAACCTTATCATGGTGGCCACCGGCACCGGCCTGGCGCCATACATGAGCATGATCCGCTCCATATTCTCCAAGCAGACCCACCGCAAGTACGCCATCATCCACGGCGCCCGCCACAGCTGGGACCTGGGCTATCGCGCGGAGCTGGAGACCCTGGCCGAGTATTTCCCCACCTTCGCATACCAGCCGATAATCAGCCGCCCGGATAAGGAGCATACCCCCTGGAACGGGCCGAAGGGGTATGTGCAGGATCAGTGGAAATCAGGGGCGGTCGGGAAGAAATGGGGCTTCAAGCCGGACGCTTCCAACAGCAGCGTGTTTTTGTGCGGCGCCCCGGCCATGGTGGAGGACATGCTGACGATCCTCGCCAGCGAAGGCTTCAAGGAGCACAAGAAAAAGGATCCCGGCAACGTATTCGTGGAAAGGTTCTGGTAAAGGGAAGTAGATGGCGACGAAGGACAGTTATGGCTTGGAAAGCGTGTGTTGTTATTGATGAACCTTGCGACTACTATAGCTTCGCTATTGGGTTTCTTGAAAAGAAAGATAAATGTAGGGGATATCTGTAATGCATAAAGTTAAACGCATCAAGATCGGAGGATTTCGGCGTTTGAATGATGTGGAGATTGCTATGCGACCGTTGATGGTTATGATCGGCGCCAACGGTGTTGGGAAGTCATCTCTTTTAGACGCGGTGTCTTTATTATCCGCTTCAGCAACGGGAAATATGAACCGAACTCTTAGCAATATGGGTGGTGTAGCCGAAGTGCTTTCCCGGCGTACCAGTGGAGTGTCGAACTGTATAACATTGGAAGCGTCAATGGAAGTTCAAGGACATAATCCGCTGGAATATAGTCTGAATATTGCGCCCAGCGGCCAGTCATACAAAATCGCGCGAGAAACCCTTACTCAAATAAGGCCAAACTATCCAGAACCTTTCAAGCATATTGACTCTACTTTTGACGAGATACACTACTACAATATTGATGGTTCTGGACTCACGACCCCAAATTGGGAACAAAACATACAAGAGACATCACTGTCGCAGGTTCCCAAGATGTTTCAGCAGCCGGAGGAATTGAAGAGGATACTTAGCTCCGTAACACAATACCATGTCCTGTCTGTAGATAAGCGTGCTCCAGTAAAGCTCCCGCAACAGATGAAACCAGCCGACCTTCCGGGCGCTGATGGGGAGGATTTGGTCTCATTTCTTTATAACCTTAGGGAAAGCAACCATGAACGCTACGAGGCTATTGAAGATACGTTAAAGGCAGCCTTTCCAGGCTTCGAATCGTTAAGTTTTCCTCCCGTGGCGGCTGGAATGCTGGCAATGACTTGGAAGGAGAAACACTTCAAGACGCCGATGTATATGCACCAATTATCGGAGGGAACACTACGTTTTATATGGTTGACAGCTCTTCTGCAAAGCCCCGTTCTCTCTACTGTCACAATGATAGATGAGCCAGAGGTCAGCCTTCACCCAGAGATGCTAAGTTTATTGGCACACCAGATGCGCGAAGCATCCGATAGAACACAGGTGATAGTCGCAACCCATTCCGACAGCCTGATACGTTTCTTAAAACCAGAAGAAGTAGTTGTAATGGATATGGACGAAGAGGGGTTCACGACCGCCACATGGGCTGACTCCCTGGATTTGGAGGAATGGCTAAAGGATTACACCCTTGATGAAGTGTGGAGGCATGGCCGGATGGGAGGGCGGTCGTGAAAATATCTATTATCGTGGAAGGTGAAACCGAGAAGGCTTTCAAGCTCCATCTTGTAAAGTTTCTGGAAAGCAGATTGTCCGGCAACATGCCTTCACTGAAATTTGATGTGCATCGTGGTTCAATTCCAACCAACGACAAGCTGAGAAGAGTTGTGCAGATATTGCTCAGAGGCAAACAACCTGCTGACCATGTGATTGCCTTGACTGATGTTTATACAGGCGATGAACCTCCGATATTCAAGGATGCATCAGAAGCAAAAAGAAAAATGACGCAATGGGTAGGCCCAGAGCCAAGGTTTCATCCTCATGCGGCGCAACATGATTTTGAAGCATGGCTGTTGCCATACTGGAATGATATTCTGAAACTGGCGGGCCACAAGAGCAAGAAGGTGCCTGCAGTTAATCCGGAAACTGTGAATCACACAAAACCACCTGCTTTTCATATAAAGGAGGTGTTTCGTAATGGAGGTCGCCGAGGTCAGTATAGCAAGCCCCGAGATGCTGGGCGTATCTTGAGAGAAAATGACCTGTCTGTGGCTATAAGACAGTGCTCGGAATTGAAGGCCTTCGTGAATACAATCTTGCACGTTTGTGGCGCACAGAAAATTTAATTAACTTCAGGTGTCAGTAGAAACTTGAATTCCCATGTTCCATCATATTCCCGATAGCTATTCCCCCCACCTCCTGAACAGATTGTGCTCCACGCCGAACTGATCGAGGATCTTTCCCACGGTGTGGTCCACGATATCCTCCACCGTTTTCGGGTGGTGATAGAAAGCGGGCATGGGTGGCAGGATCATCGCCCCGATATCCGCCGCCTGCATTAACAGTCGCAGGTGCCCCTTGTGCAGGGGGGTCTCCCGAGGGACCAGCACCAGCTTGCGCCCCTCTTTCAGGGTCACATCCGCCGCCCGGACCAAGAGGTTGTGGGCGTTGCAATTGGCGATGTCCGCCAGGGTGCGCATGGAGCAGGGCGCCACCACCATTCCGCAAGTCTGGAACGACCCGGAGGAGATGTTCGCCTCCAGGTTGTCAAACCGCTCCGCCACATCCGCCATGGCCGCCACATCATCCGGCTTGTGGCCGGTTTCTATCACCATGTTCCGCGCCGCAGAGGGGGTCATCACAAGCCGGGTCTTCAATCCGCTTTCCCGGTTATCGTGGAACCATTGCAGCAGGCGGGCGCCGTATATCACCCCCGACGCTCCGGAGAGGCCAATGACAATCCAGCGATCTTTCATGGTTTATCAGTCTCCGCTTATAAGGTCGCCCAGACCGCCCAGGACAGAGCCTTCGCCTCCGCTTCCCCCGCCATGCATGCTGGCTCTGGGGCGCATGGCGTTTATCCTTCCGGCCAGCCTGGCGAAAGGAAGGGACTGGAGCCACACCTTCCCCGGCCCCTTGATGGCCGCGAAGAACAGACCCTCGCCGCCGAACACAGCGGACTTGATGTCCCCCACATATTCGATATCGAAATCCACCGTGGGCATCATGGCCACCAGGCAGCCGGTGTCCACTTTAAGCTTTTCGCCGGGGCCCAGCTCCCGTTCGATGATGGTTCCCCCCGCATGGGCGAACACCCATCCGTCTCCTTCCAGCGACTGCATGATGAACCCCTCGCCACCGAAAAGCCCAACGCCGATTCGCTTCTGGAAATGGATGCCGATGGAGACCCCCTTGGCCGCGCAGAGGAAAGCGTCCTTCTGGCATATAACCTTGCCGCCAATCTCCGCCAGGTGGATGGGGATGATCTTGCCCGGGTTCGGCGCGGCGAAAGCCACATGGGCCTTGCCGGAGAGCCCCTCGTGGGTGAAGACCGTGGTGAAGAGCGACTCACCGGTGAGCAGTCGTTTCCCCGCGCCCAGAAGCGAGTCCATAAACCCGCCTTTCTGTTCGCTCCCATCGCCGAAGACGGCGTTCATCTTTATGCTGTTGGACATATACATCATGGCCCCCGCTTCCGCCACGGCGCTCTCTTTTGGGTCCAGCTCCACCTCCACAAACTGCATCTCCTCTCCCACAATCTTGTAGTCGATTTCATGGGCCGAGGAGGAAGAGCGCGCCGGGGGGGGAGGTGGCGTTCCGGCTTCGGCCTGCAGGGTGCGCAATGTGCCCAGCTTCTGCCATCCGCTCATGCCGGTGGTATACACCAGGGTGCTTTTGTCTATTTTGCCTTGGCCGAGCAAGGTCAATATCTGGCTTTTCGGCACAGGGCCTTGCCGTTCGTTATCGATCACGTAATACCAGTTGGCCATATTCGCCTCCTTTTTCAGGTCAAGGTTGTTGTCAGGACATGGCGCCCTTGGCGCGATGGAAATGAAATTATCAATCCCCTTGGCGCAGTGACATGATATCATAGCTCAAAACATTACGAACCGTGGGGACGGAACATGAGCAATATGAGGGTGTACGAGGCGGCGCGCAAAATGAACATGCAGGCCGGGGAACTGGTGAAAATCCTGGAGGGGAAGGGGATCCACGCCAGCCCTATTTCCACCATTACAGAAGAGACCTTCAACGAGTTGCTGGAGGAGCTGGTGGGGAGCGCAGGCGCCTCCGAGGCGGAATCCATCTTTCCTTTAAAACTTATCAGCTTCAAGGATAAATCCGCAGCAAATCAAGAGAGTAGCCCTTCGGAAGAGGAGCCCGAGCCGGAGGAGGAGCCGATAAAGCCGATGCTGTCCCTGGCGCCGGAGCTTACGGAGGAGGAAACCGATCTGGCGGAGACCATGCCCTCCCTGGACAGCACCCAGGCCATCAAAACCCAGATCGAGCCTTTGGATGAGGAATCGGAAGCTGATACGGAAGATGACGTGGCTTCTGTGGATGACAGCAAGGAGGAGTTGGCGGCTTCTGAGACAGAAAAGGAAAACGAGGGGAAAGCAACAGTTTTTGCGCCTCTTGCCGCCGAGCCTTTTGCCGCCGAGTCCCCTGCCGCCGCGCCGCTTGCAGCCAGTGGGATACAGAGCAGGAACCGCCCCAGTATCGTCGCCTATTCCGCTTTCATACTGGCCGCCCTGGCTCTGGGTGGATTGATCTGGGTCAATAACAACGTCACCCTGCAGGCCAGCCAGGTGAAGGACGTGGCGGCCTCTATCCAGGCGACCAACGACAGAGTGGATGGGGTGGACCTGGCCAATGAACTGCAAGGCCAGTTGATCGCCGCCAACCGGGCGGATACCGCCAATCTGTCGGATAGGGTCAGCGCCCAGGCCAGATTGGACACCAAAATAGAGTTGTCCGCCAACGCGTCGGCCCTGGAGGAGATGGCCTCGGCCCTTCCCCCCGCCCAGGCGCAGAGGGTGATGGAGCTTTCCCGGAGGATGGCGGAGCTGGGATCGGCCCTGTAGGAGCCGAAAACGGCGGAGTTATTTCTCGGTAAAGAGCTTCGTTTTCTTGTGGAAGAAAGGCTTTAAGGCGCCAAGAGCCAATACTCCCAGCACCGGCTTGAACAGCCAGGATAGCCTGGACGCCGATCCCATGCAGCGCTTGCAGTATGGATGCACCGGGCGGAAGCGGGCGAACCCGGCCATGATTTCTCCGAATTCATCGGTGGACAAAACTTCCTCCAGCGTGCTGGTGGCAAGGTTGCCGATCACGGTTTTGCCGGAAAAATCGATACAGCACAGGGTCACATCACCGTTTTGCAGGATGGCGAAGTGGTCCCGCATTCCGAAGCAGTAGCCCGCCCACGCGTCATACACTTTCCCGCCGGTGAAGGCATGGCCCCAGTCCTCCAGGATGTAGGTCTCGAAAAACAGGTTGGGCAGGATCTCCACCACGTTCCATTTGTAGGAGACCAGCTTGTCCACCCGGCGTAGCGCCTCCTGCGTATCCGCCTCCCCCACGCCCAGGCGGGTGTGGATGTTTTTCACCCATTCCTTGAAAGTGGAGCGCAGCTCCTTTGTGGAGGACATGACCTTTATGGGGCCTGCGACTTTTTCCAGGGTTTTCACGGGGAAGATGGTGTTCAGGAACCGGAACTTGATTATGGTCTGGGGCCATCGACGCCGATACTCGGTGAAAAAGTCCATGATCCCGTCCAGATACTCCTGGAAGGTCAGCTTCCCCGCCTCCCGCAGGGGAAACGATTCCTCCGTGGGAGTCTGGAAAGAGATATCCAGCTGGTGCAGAGGATAGTCGAGCAGTTTTTTGCCCACGGCGCCTCCCAGGTTGCGCCCGTTGGTGGTCAACCCCACTTTCTGCCCCACGGCGGCGGCATGCTCCAGGAACTCGAAAAAGTCCGGGTGCATGGTCGGCTCCCCCATCACATGGAAGGTCACCTTCTCCGCGATGTTGTTTTCCGCCACTTCGGAGATGATCTTTTTCCCCAGTTCCTTGTCCATGAATCCATAGGAGCGCTCCATAATGGATTTCGGGCAGAACCTGCATCCGAACTCGCACGCGTTGGTCAGTTCTATGTGAACCCTTTTCAGGGGAACCTGCAAATGGCCGAACCTGGTTTTTTCCGTCATAACCGCCTGGAACCTGGAGGAATGTTTCTAGTCGGGGCTTTGGCCGTATTTGGCCTTCAGCCGCTCCGCCTCGCGCTGGTAGCTATCCATCGATTGGCGCACCGCTTCTGCCGCTTCGTCGTGGTTCATGAAATCCTCCACGATAACCTCCTTTTTCTCCAGGGTCTTGTATTCCTCGAAGAACTTTTTCAGTTCGCTGCGCTGGTATATGGGCAGCTGGGTGATGTTGAAAATCTCGTCAAAAGCAGGGTCGCCCATGGCCACGGCGATGATCTTGTCATCCAGCTCCCCCTGGTCGGTCATCCGCATGGCGCCGATGACTTTCGCTTCCACGATCGTGCCGGAAGGGATGGTCTCCGAGCAGAGGACGAAGATATCCAGCGGATCCTGGTCGTCGCAATAGGTCTGGGGGATAAAGCCGTAGCTGTGGGGATAGTGCACGGCCCCGTGCAGGATCCTGTCCACAATTAAAAATCCGGTTTGCTTTTCCAGTTCCAGTTTCAGCCGGGAGTTTCGTTCGATCTCTATAAAGGCATGAACCTGATTTGGCGCCTTCGGGCCCGGATCGATATCGAACCAGGGATGTCTTTTGGTCATCATAAGTTAGATTAGGGGGTGAAAGTTGTAAATTGATAATAATACCAGAGACGGGGCCGGGAGTGGGAAATGATCTGCCCAGGAATTTACACAGGCCGGATGTCCGCGCTCCTTTTCAGAAGCTTGAAAGGGGACCACGTGAGGGCTTTTGCGATCTCCCAAGAGTCCACTGTGGCGGATTTTTGCGTCTGGCGCCTGGCTTTTAGAATGGGCCACAGCCCCATAATCGCCGCCCATGTTCCCCGGATCACCGGGGCGCCATACCCGGAAACTATGGCCTTGGACATCATGGCCGCCTGCCCCGCCAGGAAAAAGGGAAACGTGAGCAGCATCAGGGCAAGGGGAGTGTTCTTGACATAAAGCCAGATTCTGTTCCTGGAGCCATGGAACTGGGAAAAAGCGCCATACCTGCCGCCGGAAAGGGCCGAACCCATATGCAGGGCCACCGAATCCGGGATCTGCATACATCGCTGGCCTTGCAGGCGCATTCTGTACGCCAGGTCCATATCCTCCATGTAGCAGAAGAAGCGCTCGTCGAACCCTTCCATTTTGTCGAACCAGTCTTTTTGGTACAAAGCGGCGGCGGCGCAGGGAGAAAAGGTCTCCCCCTCCTTTGGGATCTCGGATATGGGGGCGCCGTTATTGGAGCGCCAGGGGATACCGGAAGCATGCAACACATCCCCGGTGCCATCGAGGATATCCGCTCGTTCCGCGTTGACCAGGGTGGAGCCTAGCATGGCCACTTCCGGATAGCGCCCGGCGGCTTTCATTAATTTTTCCAGCCAGTGCTGGTCCGGGCAGGCGTCGGCGTTGAGGGTGGCGATCCAGTCGGCTGCTGTCATGGCCGCGGCGGTGTTGTTGGCTTTGGCGAAGCCGGCGTTCTCCTCCATCATGTGCACGCGGAAGTTTTCCGGAAGTTCACCAAGCCATTCGATGGAGCGGTCGGTGGAGCCGTTGTCCACAATGATCGCTTCGAAGTCGGTAAAGGTCTGTTTTTTTAGCGCATTTACACATGTGCTCAGAAACTGGCCGCTGTTATAGTTCACCACGATAACGCAAACCAGAGCCTGTCTTGGCCTGTTCACTCTTTTCTCCGTCCAATTTGAGATCGAAAGCCACCCATCGCCACAATTCCCCCTTGGCGCAACCCTTGATTTTCAGATACACTTGTCAAAAGTTCGGGCTTAAATAATATAATACATCATTTTCAATCGGTTGCCTTCGTCTATCTTTGCATAGTAGCAAGAAACGTCGGCGCCTCGGTTATGTCATATGAAAGCAAAAAGAAGCTGGTATCCGTCGGGTAATTTGAACTGGTACCTGGTGCTGGCGGTGGATGCGGCGATTTTTGCCTTTTCCTATTTTCTTTCCTACAGCCTCCGATTTGAAGACGCCCAGGAATTAGAAATTCATTACCACTCCCGATTCCTCCCCACGGCGCCATGGATTGTGGCCATGAAGATCGTGATTTTTGGTTACTTCGGCCTGCACCGGGGAATGTGGCGATATACAAGCCTTGCGGATCTTGTGAACATCCTCAAGGCCACGGTGGTCAGCTTTCTGTTCAGCATGCTGTTCATGTTCATGTACTTGTTCCCTTTCTCGGAGTTTTCCCGCTCCGTCCTGGTGATAGATATGGTTATCACCGCTGGAATCATCAGCCTGTTTCGGGTTTCAATACGGTTGTATTTCTCCCGAGGCTCCGGGCAAAGGGGGCTGAAATCGATCTTCTCCCGTCAGGAGGCGCAAGGGAGGGAGGGGATACCGGTGGCAATATACCGGGTGGACGAGCGGGGTGAAATGTTGTTGCGAAGCCTTCTTTCCAATTCCACCGGCCACCATCTGCGCCCTGTGGGGATGGTGGACGATGATCCTCGCCACAACGGAGTCATGATCCATGGGCTGCCTGTGCTGGGGCCGGTTTCCAGCCTTCCGGAAATCACCGAGCGGTTCGGGATAAAGGAGCTTTTAATAGCCTCCCGGGTGGAGGTGGCCCAATTCGAGATCATCAGCCGGATGTGTCGCGAGTTGAATATCCATATGCGGGTGGCGCCTGCGTTTTTGGATGAGCGTCGCAACACCATAGACGCCAGCGCCCTTCGCAACGCCAGGATCGAAGACCTGTTAAGCCGCGATCCTGTTAAGGTGGACTATTCCACGGTGGAAAACACTTTTCATGGAAAGAGGATCCTTGTCACGGGAGCGGGCGGATCCATCGGAGCCCAACTGGCCAAGCAGATCGCCGAATTCGGCCCGGAGACTCTGATCCTGGTGGATAAGAGCGAAAACTACATTCACCAGCTGGAGGTGGATCTTTCCGCCCGCTTTGGCCAGTTGAATATTGTCTATCGGATTCTGAACATCACCAATGGAGCCAGGCTGGGAAAAATATTCGAACAATACAAGCCCCAGTTCATCTTCCACGCCGCCGCCCACAAGCATGTGCCCCTGATGGAGCGGGACAAGGAAGAAGTGATCATGAACAACGTGGGGGGGATGCGCACCGTGGCGGACCTGGCGGTGAAACATGGCGCCCGAAGGTTCATCCTGATTTCCACCGACAAGGCGGTGAATCCCAGCAACGCCATGGGGGTCACCAAACGGGTGTGCGAGCTGTACATGCTCCACAAGAACAAACAGGCCGATACGGAGTTTCTGGCGGTCAGGTTCGGAAACGTTTTGGGAAGCAATGGCTCCGTGGCGCCGATATTCATGAAGCAGATCGAGAGCCGTGGCCCGGTCACAGTGACTCATCCGGACATGGAGCGGTTTTTCATGACAATCCCGGAGGCGGTGCTGCTTATTCTGCAGGCGGTGACCATCGGCGAAGGGGGCCAGCTGTATATCCTCAGCATGGGGGAACAGGTGAAGATAAAGGATCTGGCGGAGAAGATGATACGCCTGGCCGGATTCACCCCGGGAAAGGATATCGAAATTACATATACCGGGCTTCGGCCAGGGGAGAAGCTTTCTGAAGAACTGGTGAGCGAGCGGGAGGCAGTTCTGGATACCGCCCATAACAAGATAAAACGGGTCGCCGTCAAGGGCGCCCCCTGGATCGGTATTGACGAAGAGGTGGATCGCTGGCTGAACGAATGCTCCCAGGAGCCGGACGAAACCTATCGCCAGATAGTTGACTGGCTCAAAGGGCGCCAGGAGCAAGTGGGGGAGGATGACGGCTCCAGAATCTCTGCCCATACGGTGGAACGCTGAGCGCCCTGGCCGTCATGCGTTTCTCCAGAAAATTTCTTTCCTCGGCGGAGCGTGACAAATGACCTGGGCTGCGACCATCCCCGCTGACCCAGCAGGAGAGGGGAAGCGGGAGCGCTATTTCATCTGGCCCCATTATGTGGCGCTTTATATCCTGGCCCTGGGGGCGATGGCATGGGCCACAGGTTTGCCGGAGGAATACGCAGCGGCGGTGATTCTGATCTCCTTCGCCGTGGTCGCCGCCCTCCATCCCGCCAATGGAGTCACCGCCATTGCGCTGGCTCTTCCTTTTTTTCTGGCTCCTTCCAGCCGACCATACATCTGGATGCTCGACGCCATGGCCTGGTATATGGCTCTGCTCTTCGGTGTCCGTCATCTGTTGCTGCGCCAAAAGAAGGCCCCCCGGTCCCCCATGCCCATGGCCTGGCCTGCGGGGATCATCGTGGTGGTGGCGGCGCTGGCTCTCCCTCTGGACATCATGGAGTTGCCCATTCATATCTGGATGGCGGATCTAAAGGAAGCTTTCACGTGGTGGCTCTCCGCCCATCCCCTCACAGCGGCCATATATCCGCGGGTGGTGATGGACCTGGCTTCCGGCGTGATACTCTTCTTCGTGGCGATAGCGTATTTCCCTGTGGCGGATCCTCGGGCCACCAGAAGCCTGTTCGGCGCCATATCGGCCATCGCCGTGGCCATGGTGGTCATCGGCTCGCTGGTCAAGCGCAAATACATGATGTTCGGTCTGGGGGAGTGGACATATCTGGGACTGGCTCACTCCGACTATCTGACGCAAGCGGGCTCTGGCATCCATGCCTTCGCCTACAACAGGCAGTACTTTGCCATATACCTTCTTCTCTGCGTTCCCATGGCGGCCAGCTTTTTCCTTTCGGCGCGGCGCAAGGCCCTGGGAGCGATGGTCTCCCTGGCGTTGGTGTCGATAGCCGTCCTGGGGCTGGTCCAAAGCGGGCAACGAAGCCCCATGGCCCTGTTTGTGGTGGGGTGCGTTGCATGGGGATATCTTTACGCCAGAAGCGAGGGGAGAAGAGTTCCAGTCAAAACCATGGTGGCCATATTGCTGGCCGCATGCTTTGTTCTGGGCGCCGCCATGGCCATCTTTGGCAAAAATATAAGTGGTGGGCTGGAGCGCTACAGCTGGGATTATATCCGTCACGATGGCCGGGTATATCTTTGGCGGGTGGCTGGCGGCATGTTCGCGGAAAGTCCTCTGCTGGGAGTGGGAACTGGCAAATATACATACCGGTTCTATGACTTCTACGACGGACAAGAGACATTGCCATCCGGCCTCCCCATCACCCATTTCAACGCGGAAGCCCACTCCTTGTATTTCCAGATCCTGGCGGAGCAGGGCGCCCTGGGGCTGGCGGTGTGGTTGATATTCCTTGTGATGCTCTTTTTTGGGGCGTGGCGCTTTCTGGGCGCAAAGGATCAGGACCCTTGGGCCAAAAGGATCGTGCTCACCTGGCTGGTGTCTCTTTTGATATGGATCGCGTTCGCCAATTTCAACAACATGTTCTTTGTCCGGGTGTTTGGGCTGTATTTCTGGGCCGGGGCGGGGATCATGACGGCGGCGGCCCTTCCTGTGACAGGCAGGCTTGCGCCGTACCCGTTACTGCGCCGCGGTATCTTATGGACCCTGGCGCTGGCCTTTATCTTCCAGATGTACCAGGCATGGGCGCGGCCGATTCCCCATTATTTCGCCACCGGATTTCACGCGTGGGAGACGCGGGAA
>Ga0224511_10000874_pt1 | contig 16395 bp, 11 predicted proteins | sample SF_May12_sed_USG_2_FD_169988 | JGI IMG/M metagenome (GOLD analysis project Ga0224511, IMG submission 169988) | Sediment microbial communities from San Francisco Bay, California, United States - SF_May12_sed_USGS_8_1 | ecosystem: Environmental > Aquatic > Marine > Sediment | place: USA...
AGTTCTCGGCCTTATCAGTTACAAAATGTATTCTTATTTGAAATCCAAGGCCATTGGCCCTGTATTGAATAAAAGAAACCAATCATGCCATAGAACCATCTAGCCCAAAATATCATACATCTTGCAACTCCACAATCATGCATCTTAATGACCTGCCTTTCCTGCGAACCATGCACAACATTGCACCAATGTCTCGAATGTCAACAGAGGACGGTGGTGCTATGAAGCAGCGTGGAATATCTGAGATGGAGATTGGTAGTGTCATTAGCGTGCTTATTCCCTGATAAAGTCCGCGTTTAGATGAAAGTCAGGCACCAGAAAGAACGTTTATTGTAGTGTTTTGTTTTCTATGAAAATATAATCATATTTGGCATGAAAATAATTCATAGTTATATTACTTTTGGTATCGATTTTCCCCCTGTCTCCTAGATATCTACTTTTTAAGACTGAACAGGGCAGACTAGTAAGTCAATTTAAAAACATAGTAATTAACATTTCCTAAAAGTTCAAAAGACAAGACCGCTGTTCTTTCAAACTTAAGTTCACAGATCCTAACACGATTCTAAAGCGATTACCAAGAACTACTATACAGATAAGTTTATTTGAGTGAGATTCTTCTAGAGAACACGGGGAAGGAAAGTAAGAAGAGATTGGGCTAGAAATATTCTGCTAACATGCGGTATCTAGGAGGCCCTCCAATTCGGTAGGTGTGAATAAAACAATGCCTAGATAGTGCATGATATGGTATCAACAGCGTACTACACAATGGCTTACATGGCTTGCATGGTTTTGTCAGTGAGCCAGCATAGGACTCCATGTGAAATAATAGTAATACCAATTGCATGCAAATTCCTTTTGTTTGGGACCTCTATAATTGTTCCTAATTTGAACCCATTGCACTAAACTTTTGACATAACAAAATAGATTTAACACAATCGCTGTTATTCAGGCAAGCTAAGACAAAAGGTTGTTGAAACGATTGAAATTGCTTTGAAGTTTTTACATAGCATATGCGATGCTATGCTCAATGATAATTGTGGCAAAATTTTGAAATCACGAAAACAACATTAATTTTGTTCTAAGAAATATATAAATGCTAAAATTTTAATTTTTCTTTTCCTTGTTGTTTTAGCTCTATTTAGTGTAGTTCGAGTATATACATAAAACAAATTAAACTTCTGTCTCTTAATACAACGAAACATGACACGACCATTTTTGTCATTTGACAATCATGTGACAAAGTGTCAATAACTTGTTATAGCGTGTATATCATTCAGCCGTTGGCATAACTGTTCTCTTATCGTGTGCCATATTGCACTGATGGCTCGCATTTCAACACACAACTGCAGCTGTGTGCAGCAGCGCAGAATATCTGACAGATTTGTGGTGGCACTTTTTTCTTTCAAGATAGTGGGCGATCGTTCAAGAAAATTGCGCATCAGATAGTCTTGAAGAGACAGAAAACTGCTTGTTCGGATTTAGTGTTTTTGTATTAAAGTGAGCATACATATTGAAAATGTAAGAATTACTCAAAGGGAATAAATTGCATTTATATCTATTAAAACATAAGAATGTGTTTATATTTTCAGAGGAACACCAAAAAGAATATAAGTGTGTCTGTGTGCCAACCAAGGACTCGCTAGTTCAATTCCAATTGTTCACAACGAATGGTGGTCACTGTTTTAATACTGAAGTAAAATTCTAAACAAATATTGTACTAAACAAACGAATTTATAACAATGCTCCATAAAAATATGTGTTCATCTTTTTGCACTAAAAATGTAAAGCAGAAATGCGATCTATTATAAATAATTTAAAACAATTTTATTAAGATCTGCAAAAACATGATTGATATGTTTGTCTCCTACTTTTAAAAATAAAATGAAAATCCATGACAGTGACCTTTTCATTTAACAATTGACATTAAGACGAAATCATATATTTCTGAGGCCTATATTAGTAAAGGAGTCGAGGTTATTAAGGGTTTTAAGCCTTTTTGAAATACACCGATATAGTGTTGTGGATGAATATTATGTTGTATCTCGTTGTATCAAAATGCCAAAGGCAGTAATGTCTAGAGTTGTGGAACCTTAGCAGTAGACCTTTTTCTACTCACAACACCAGAATGCACTCACAAACATGGCAACTGAAACGCTTATATTACGGATGTTTTTACGTTACCCACCAAGGGGTTTAATAAAGTGTGCCCAGTTGGTATTTGCACAGGTTGGCATTTATTGAAAACCCCAAAGAAAATCTTTTCGAATCAAGTAATGTCTTCGTTGATATCTGGATATAAAAATCAAACCAATATGCAATAAAACTTAATTATCTATTAAGAACTGACAAGATACTACCATATCAATTTACCACAGACACGTAAGACAACAATAAAAAACAAACTATATCAACGATTGCTTTTTCTTTATTGTATCAACGTTTGTGTAGTCTGGTTGAAATCGGAATGTGAATTTATATCATTTTTTATAAAGACGCATCGTAGGTGCGAATAATAATCTCATCAAAAACATTTCCCTCGTTTTTAGGACTTTATTCTCCCCAATTTTCAAAATATAGTGGGGCATTCAAACAGTATGCGACCAGGTCTAACTCTGTCTTGTAATGGTTTCATCGGCGCTTCCAATAATTAGACATTATTTTCAATGATGGGATGAATTATTATAACATGTGTCTGCAGTACTGCGTTGTTGGTTGCATTATAACTTTGTTTTCGATACCAAGTTTAGAAACGATATGGGCTAATTGTTCTGAAACTTTATGGAATTAACACATGAAACACAATAAGAGAAATTCATGAACAAAATCACAACCAATAATGTACCTTTGATAACCGGCATTGTATGCGAGAGGCCTGAGTAGATCTACAACCCTTTCCATTTGCTCGCACCGTGAGAAATCCATCAACGATACACGAGCCTGAGCGTCAAATGGAAAATGACGTTAACACTGTATGTTCTGGCTAAAATGGCATGTACAAAGTGGAATTACAACCGACCTCGTTAACCAACAATAAACATGACGTTTTGGTAGGTATAGAATGTAGGTTTACTTTACTATATTTCAAGAAAACCACCTGCAGATGGATATTTTACAATGTTTTAACACGTTTTGGATTTAAAATGATCATTAGGTTATTATCAATTGAACAATGACACTCTAATGTACTCGTTCCGTTTATTTGTTAAACAATGCTACGTAATATTATTGTTGATCGATGTTTAGTGTGCGGTTCAAGCAAATAGACAAACAGACACATTTTTCTTGCAAGACGTTTATATGATTATGATTTTGTTGTTTAACACATTGAGTTCTCGGCCTTATCAGTAACAAAATGTATTCTTATTTGAAAGCCAAGGCCATTGGCCCTGTATTGAATAATATAAACCAATCATGCCATAGAACCATATAGCCCATAATACCATTCATCTCGCAACTTCACAATCATGAATCTTAATGACATGCCTATTCTGCGAACCATGCACAACATTGCACCAATGTCTCGAATGTCAACAGAAGACGGTGGTGCTATGAAGCAGTGCGGAATATCTAGGATGGAGATCGGAAGTGTCATAGTCGTGTTTATTCCCTGATAATGACCGCGTTTAAAGGAAAGCCCGACACCAGAAAGAAAGTTTTTGTAGTATTTTGCTTTCTAAGAAAATATAAAAATATTTTGGCATGAAAATAAATCATAGTTATATTACTTTTGATGTCGATTTTCCGCCTGTCACCTAGATATCTAATGTTTAAGACTGAAAAGGGAAGATTAGTTAGTCAATTTAAAAAACGTAGTAAGTAACATTTCCTAAAAGTTCAAAAGGCAAGATAACCGTTCTTCCAAACTTAAGTTCACAGATCCTAATCCAATTCTGAAGCGAAAACCAAGAACTGCCTACAGACCAGTGTTTCTCTTTGAGATTCTTTTAGAGAACACTGGGTTTAAAAGTAAGAAGAGATGGCGCTAGAAATATCTAGATAACATGCGGTATCTAGGAGGCCTTCTATTTTGGTAGGTGTGAAAAAAACAATGCCTAGATAGTGCATGATATGGTATCAACAGCGTACTACACATGGCTTACATGGCCTGAAAGGTTTTGTCTGTGAGCCAGCTACCGATAGGACTCCGTGTGAAATATTAGTCACATGTTTCAATCACGTTTTACAAATTGCATGCAAATGCTTTTGGTTTGTTACCTCGATAATGGTTGCCAACTTCAACCCATTGCACTAAACACGAGGCATACCTAACAAAAGGTTTTAACATAATTGCTTTTATTCTTTCAATCAATGCCATAACGATGCTTTGAAGCCTTAACACTTTATGTGTGATGCTATACTCTGATTTTACACTTGTTCTAAGAAATATATCAATGCTAAATATTTTAATTATGATTTTTTTCTTTCCTTGTTGTTTTACCTCATATTAAATGCCGTACAAGTTTATAACTCGGACATATTAAACTACTGTTCCTTTACACAACAAAACATGATTCGACCATTTTTGTCATTTGCCAATCATGTGACAAAGTGTCAATAACTTGTCATTGCGTTTATATCATTCAGCCGTTGGCACAAATGTTCTCTTATCGTGTGCCATATTGCACCGATGTCTCGCATTTCAACACACAACTGCAGCTGTGTGCAGCAGCGCAGAATTTCTGACAGGTTTGTGGTGGCAATTTTTCTTTTAAGATAAAGCGCAATCGTTCCAGAAAGCCATGCATCAGAACGTCCGGAAGGCAGAAAGGTGCTTGTTCGGTGTTAGTTTTTTCCGTATAATTGTGAGCGAACATTTTGAAAATGTTATACTTACTCATAGGTCATCATTTGTTTTTACATCCAACAAAACAATAGGATGTGTTTATATTTGCAGACGAAACACCAATAAGAATGTATATGTGTCAATCTAGGGCTCGCTAGTTCAATTCACTGTCTGGCTATATAGTTGCCTCATAAAAAATCTTCTAAGGGCGGTGACCCCTGCCAATAAATGGTAAGTAACTGTAAGCGTGTACACTTTCTTAACACTTTATGTTGTTTGAGCTTTTATCAGATATACGTGCCATAACTTTTGTAATAAGTGTCGCGATATTACAAAAATGCTTCGTGACGTTGATATCTTCCCCATTCATTGTCCAAACTCATGTGTACATTCTTGTCTAGTCAATGAATAAAGTTATAATCATACAGCTTAATCATATACAGCAATTCTTACAAAGCCCATAAAATTGATTGTAAGTATACTTATCGATATTTCGTGGGGTCTTAGATATATATTTGCATAACAAGACTTTCCAGGAGATTTATTTTTTAATATAAATAGGTGTGAATATACATTTTTAGGTATTGCAAAATATACTATCAAAGGAACATTCTTTGCATGTGTCCCTTATGTCAGTGAACAAGGTTTCGATAAGACGCGCTATGTACCAAAGGTAAGGTTGTTCACCTTGTAATACGAAGGAATTGAACATTTGTAGAACACGCCACTTGTTCACCTCAGAATTAAGTACAGACTTACTTAAAATAAAGTATGAAGACATTAAATTTGTAAAAGACATAACAAATATTTCATTAACAAATCCTTACTCCAAAACCGCCACGTATTTGTGTAATATAAGAAAGTGTTTATAAAATAATCGTTACGTCATTTTCGACATAAAACCTGATTTTAGAAGTCATCATGGTATTTCAGTTTCTTGCCAGAATTGCACAGATCTGTGCTGATGTTTTCCTATTGAGCAGTGCTTAATGTCATGATTTGTTACATAGTAAAATACAAAACTCTCAAAACTCTGAAACAAACAGTGCTTAATGATACACAAATGGAGGCGTAGCATTGCCATAGAAACGCTGCAAGTTGCCTCTGTAATAAATCATGAACAGTATTATAAATTTACGATGAATACTCGGCAAATATCGTTTATATGCATTAATTCTGACCATAAATCGTGGAATTTGTTTGCCTTAGGAAATGTTTTACGGCGTTATGGCAACCGTTCAGTATATACAGGGACGGGCGGAAATGTCATTAGCAAGTGATTCACACATGTGGGAGACTTAATTAGTTTATCAAAGTATGGCTATTTGTAAACGCAACACCCATGTTATACTGTTCAAATTATTTGTAATAAATATATAAATGGTAACGTTTGTTTACATCTACTTTCTATTAATTTCATCTAGCTATTTTTAAGTTTATTTACCAGCCCTTATATGTGTGTGCAAAGGCTGTTAGATTGCATAAAAACAACTTACAAACGTGAACAGTATTACTGATGTTTGTGTGTTGATGAACATCTTATATCTTATCAAGGACGATATGGTTAGAGTGTTGTTGTTAAAATGACTTGTATATATTGTTGTTTTAAATGTATTTTCCATTCTGTATATATAGTGTTTTACTGGAATTTACCAGTATATTGGCAGAAACATAAAACCTCATTTTAATTAACAATGGTAAATATTCATGAGAAGACATCACATTAAAAGACATGAAATGTTGTGCTTTTTTCACACATCCTACACTCGCGATGTGATCAAACTGGCATTCTGATAAATGTGCACCATGAATTTTATGCGCCGTAATATCATACAGACATGCAGATATTAGCGTACATGTGCATTATCGTGCACGGGCGACTCGTATTTTATCACACATCAGTGGTTTAATGCGGCAGGGCAGACTGGGAGACGTTGAGATCGATGATGACATGTTTGAGTTCTGTCTTTTATGATGGTAAATGAAGTAATCATGTTAAACAGTAAACACGGCGTGCAAAAAATCACAATATTAATAATTATCTGACATGATAACACATGTCCCTTTTATCTTCAAGAAACTGCCTTTACCGCCAACCCGTGGAATATTTTTTACAAAACCTTCGAAGCCCACTAATTTTCCTTTACGTTTGCAATGGCGCTTGTCGGCACCACCACCAATTGGAGCTAGAATTTGTTGTATCAGAACAAAAATGAATCTACACAAGGATTCGTTATTCCAGTAAAATGTTTCCTTTCACTTAACTGTTTATAATCTAAGAAAAAGGGGAAGTCCGCAGGAAGCACAACTTGCGTGGGGAAAATAGAAGCCTCGGATTTATTAGAGTCGATCAAAATGGTAATAAAAACTTACATAGGTCTACGTATAATTTACAATAATTTTTAGTACAATCATTCAATACCGTTATAGTAGGTTTTTAAAGAGAATATGGATAGTGTATGAAGATACCATTACATAAATACATCGCCGATAATCGACTCTACAACACAGCAGCAGTAATAATCGATTGTCGACCCATTGTCGATCTGTATAGTATAGCATCAAGATAAGATAAGATAAGTACGAAGATAATTCGTACACTTATATTAGAATTTAAGTTCTTCTACCATAAACTATTAAGCAATGTGTATGCCTAAAACGTTTAATACTAGTGTTGCACTAGCTGTACACGTTTCCAAAAGACCAACAGTAGGTCTACTTACTTCTGGACGTTACAGCTACTGAGTCAAAAGAGCGTATTATCGTAACAAAAAACACACAATGTGATGGAATTCCGTTGACACGTGTTTTATATCAACGTACATTATTTTTGTACTCTGGCTCACGACATACACAACAATGCAGTATGTTGGCAAACAAACACACGTGGCCTAGATACAGGACACACACAAACGCCACATTGAGGTCTTGGGAAAATGTCATTACATCGTAACCACTTACACCAATAACTGCTGGCAAGGAATGCTGAATGGCGATTTTTATAACGGGCCAAAGAAGTTTGTCAGTGTCACAGAAAACAAATATATTTTGCAAATCCTTGGTATAAAACCAGCTAATATTAATTGAAAAGCTGTTCAAAGAAAACACCTTGCAGACTAATTTTACAATGTCAAGTATGCTTAAAAAATGGAACAACTGACAGCAGTTATCCGACAGTGTAGTGTTATTATATTAAATACAGAGCAACGTAATATTTAAAACAACTCATGGAAGGAACCAACAGAGTCAAGGGCAATATTTTATCTTTTTAACGATGGACAGTTCCACATATGTCAGTCATGATCATTTATAACAGAACATGGTCATTTTTAATCCAATGGATTAGGAATAAATTGTTAGGTGACAATCTGACCAAGGATATACAATAGAAAATGTACTTCCTGTTTGTTATAAACCTTATCACATGAACAATGGATTTCAGCAAATGTGGGCGGAGATAAAAATAATTGTGGAACTATGCATAAATACTTCGTTGCCGCTACAACTGCACCTCATTACTATAAAGTTCCACTACACATATCGAAATGAAAAAGTTGGTACCAAACCCATCTATTGCTTGATTTAGCGACGTTTTTATACTAACTTAGGTTATATAACAGCGGGCCGACCACCATTGGTTCACCAGGAATAGCCTCTTTCTCGGCAAGAAACTGAAGAAAAAAAAACGAGAAAAAAAGATTTAGCGCAATGTTTTGAAACTATAATCGCGGAGGAAATCTCGAATCCCTGACCATCGGTGTCCCAGTCCAGCACTCCACCGCTGAAATAAATTCTAGTAATGCATAATGCACTTAGCACAGAAACAACATATTCTTGGTATTTTTATCAACAGTAACCATAAACAAGTACTAATTTAGCATAAAGATTCAACATACTAAACGATATGCTTATGTCCAAAAGACCAATGCAAGTTTGCATGCGTTTCTAGTCCATTATCTATTATATTTTACAAAATCTTCTACATTTACTAGGATTTACTAGGAGTCTACTACGTGTATTTCAACGACTAACAACTGTGAACTATAAACATTCCAATCCAGTCGATGTGTAAGTATCTCAAGACAGAAGACATTGCCAAGGAGGGCGGAGATGACCTTTCTTCCCGCGACCTGGTAACCTGCTTATAAGCCAACTCCACGTGCAGGTAACAGTTCACTGGCACGGGCGATATTACTATAATACATTGTGTCTTTATTGTTATAGTTATCGCTGAAATAATGAATATAAGCCATTACATGTGACTAAAGCTATGACAACTTATTTTCAAAAATACCACAACTTGAATAAAATGTATATAGAACACAAGTTACAACATTGTTTGTCAAAGAAATAAATATGACATATACAATTATAACAAATACTAGTACACACTATCTTAACTTGTATGAGTTTGTTGAATAAGACATCCCTGAAAACAACAAGTACTGCGTAATCTAGTATAATATGTCTGATATATTATAGTGTGTAACGACTGAATGGCGAAAAAACACACCAACAAAACAATACACAGTTTCGGCAATGACGTCGTCAGTATGTGCAGGGCAATGACCCTGGGTTGGAGTAAAAGAAGCAGACGTTAACATCTTGCAGAAAACATTTTACAACTGTTATGAGAAAAAATAGTCTAGGAGCAGGTATCTGAAGGAACAATAATTGTTGAAATATTTGTTCTTATTATTAGTTTTTCCAAAAATAAATAATAATGATAACATTTTGAAAAATTAGACGTGTAGTTTGCTGTGTCAGATGTTATTAGTTATGAGGTACGAAGTAAATGATAACGAACAAATTATTCCATTTCAGTTAAGGAAACGCATAATGGATAAGAAGAACCACGGACAATTCCCCGACCCGGACAAATCCACTCCCGTATTTTTTATCTTATCGGTCACATAATTTGCAATATGTTGTGAATACTTATATATTAACATTGTAAAAGAAATTGCAAAATTTTGTGACAAATAATTTGATTTTAAACAAAAAGTCAAAACTCAGCAGCAATAAAACAGAAAAATCTTAATTTAAAAACCCTTGCCGTAGTCAAGAATTGAACCCGGGACCTCTCACAACCAAAGAGGTTGCGTGACCTCTGCACCACCAAGTCAACTGAGAGTAACGATTGTAGTCAAGTTATTAAACTGTTTCGACGCAATGAGTCGAAACGTAAATAAACAAAGCCGAATTTGCGGGGCCCAACTTTTAACAAATTCATTTTTTCTGTAATATATTTACGTGCATGGATAACCATATTTGGCAGTTTCTCATATTTTGGGAGTAGGTTTCACTGCTTAAATTAATTTTTTTTTAATGTAAGATCTAAAAAATCTTAAATAATGTTCACCCAATTAAAGTCAATTTGAATGTTTAGGCTACTTTGGACACGTTAAATTCCACAGAAATAAGAGATACTGTGCTAAATATTCTAAAGTTAAAGCAATCTAAAAAAATTACGATAGTGGATGTAGAGTCTATGGGTGAAATAAACAATGGCAAAAAGTATGCGAGATTCCAAGATATTGCATAAGATTACATGATATTCTACGCGCAAATACTCGATAACGTATCTTAACACATTATTTTTTTCTACTCGTACAATCGTTATTTCTGCTTCATTTGTATAACTTTTCTTAACACATCATAACGGTTTAGATTCTTTGAAGGTATGCAAGAGTATGTCGTTTGTTAAATCAATTATTATCTAGTAAATAAGTATTCAACTCCAGTAAACTAATATCGGCGTAGTAAGTAGTTTTGTGTTAATTGTTTCTTTTTTAAATCATAGTTGTATGACCGGTACAGTCAAATCTTAAACATTTTCGTAGTTAAATGAGTTTCCTTTTGCACTAATCTTCATATCATGTAAAACATGGGGAAATATTGACTTACAGAAAGCACAAACTCATGTTTTGTTTCCATGATACACATTTATGTTTCATTTAAATATACAGGGCACTAAAAAGCGTGCATATAGATTTTCACTACATTGCATTCAAATTAATTAACGCATTTAATTATTTATTGTCCTTCAGATGTATATACAAAAAACACTTTTTTTAATACAAATCATAATTTAATTCGTTTCATTTCGTAGAACAAGTAAATTATTGCCTTCAAACAATCAGTCATTTACTTGTATAATTAGTTTTCTTACATTTAGAAATTACTAGGCCATAAGGTTTATGGAGCAAACATATGGCTCGAGTTTATACTACCACGTCTAGCATAATAAGCCCATTAGTTTTTGCATTTACAAGATATCTCTACCGAAATACTATATTTAAAGACAAGCGTAAATACTCCACATTCTGTGTCAATAGGCAAGTTTTTTGCTAAAAAAGAGTACAAAGAATGGTCCAAAGTAACGGAGACTTTGTTTCATTGAAGTTAAATTTAACATATTTTATAGTAGCAGAACACTTTACACTTTGTCGTCGTGAGAAAATTGAAAAAGTTAAATTGTACCTATGGACTATTATATTTACGTTACACTCTTTATATGTAACTTGACTTAAATAAATATATGAGGTCCATAAAGCTAAGTAAAGAAATGTTTGCATTTGTTTCAAAGAGATATTTAACTTTATAGTTGTATAAACCTATATAATTCGTCGTGTTCATTAATATGGTTTAGGTTTTAGTTTTTATTTGATAAAAAGTCCAGAGGGCCCAAAAGGGCGCAAAGTGGCCCAAAAGGACAACATATTTTATAAATATTTTCAGGTTTTCAACTATGTACTTTAAACTGATATTATATAACATTGAATGCCATACCATGGTTTGCATTAAAACAAATAAATAAAAAAGAAACAATTGTAAATATCTATAGAACACATTATGTTTTCATTCACATTCGTTTTTGTATGTACTTTTTCGCACTTGCAAAAAAATACATTCTCATTCAAAAAGAACTGATAAATGGACTTGCACTCACACTGTTGATCGAATGTATCATTACACATCAATCTGAAGCCCCTTAGTGTTGTGATGAATTGTGGTATTTACTTCATTGAAACAACGCGATCTATAGGTTATTTCTTCAGATGTTTTCCATGGAGGCCAGTCCATTTCACTGGGTACAATCAAAGCGTTACAGGTCGTGGTTCTCAACGAAGACATGTAGTTGTTACTCAACGAAACCTTATGTAGACAGCGTGATTCTCATCCTCAAATTGAATTGGACTTCGTTGAGAAATATATACATTAAAATGTGTGTGGTGCTCAACGAAGACCACTTTGAATGTGGTTCACCAGTAGTTGCCCCCTGTCTCCGCTGGCGCCTCATGGCTTCCTCGCGTTAGTCCACAACGAGAGACACTTAGTGTAATATCAAGTATTTACAAGAGTTATGTATTCAATAGTGCTCGAACCACTGACTCTTATTGTGCTCGCAATTCTCGTAAATCTAAATATAGTACATAACTATGTTCTATACGCATGTCATAAAACATTATCTTAATCATCTTGTACTTTTATTACGCCTGAACATACGTAGCGCCATCAGAAATCCATTTCGTCTCAAACGTAATCAATCGGCAACAATGCTTTAAGCGTGCAGGAAATATGATTACAACCAACATGATACCTGATAATAATTATGGTCTTGGCCTTGGAGCAAACAAACTCATAATTAATATATCCAATACTCCGAACTAAACTGCATGCAATTGGGTTTGTCAACGGTAAATGCTTTCTGACATAATAAAGAATGATTACACAATGCTTTCCATACCCAAGTATGTAAATGCATATTTTAATACACCTTATTGGCATTGATACCGTTTTAAAATGGAGTCCAGTACAGAAAGGTTCTTTTTGCATCGATTACAAATCGACCAAGTGAATTATTTCATAAAACGGGGAAAAACTTATATTATTACACATTAATGTCAATCAACATTACACGATAAATGTTACAAATTAAAATGGTCTATGCATTCGATGGCACTGATGTTCTTTAAATCAATCAGATGTTAATAATCATATTTGCAAACAAAGACAACTCGAAGACTTGTAGCACACACTGTGAGATATGCGTTGTGGCTACAAAAGGTGAATTGTTTGAAAGGGTTGTTTCTGGAGTAGGCACTACCAAGATTTCAGTATTGTTCATGTTAGGGTGTTATTTAATTAAATCCCCATGAGAAGACTTTTGTTAGTATCAAAACCTGTAAATAAGTACTAGGGACAAAACCATACACGATTATTTTTTATTATTTTAAGACAAACAGCAAACTTTCTATAACACTGAATGAATACATTTTTTAAACACTACACAGTTTCACCGTTTTTTTTTAATTTTCAACTTCAATTGATAAAATCATTATCAGTCAGCAAACCATGTCAAAATTGCAACATGTTTAGGCTTCCTATTATCAGTTTAGTGTCATATATTAAACAGGATTATCGGTATTTGGCTTTTGGGTTACATTTAAGTGTTTCCATGTGCCAACCTATTTTCAGCCGACGAGTTAAAATGAGTTGCATACGCTTTTTTCCTTGATAATAAACGATGGATGTTTAACCGAGTTTCAAGGAACCCCAAAGAATCTTTGTCAAACATCCACCGTGTTTCGTCTTCAGTTACGCCGCGTTTCTCGTTAAGTAAACCAAATTTGAATTAATTGTAAAAGCTTATTTCACGCTAATTTCTAAAGGCAATTAATATGCTATAACATTTCTCCACATTGCGTGAAGAGAACATATGTAGGTCTTCAAAAATCTTGTTCTTGTAATTGAACACACGATGAAATAGTTTGGGAGTCGTTATCTCATAGTCAAAGACATTCTGGTTTTGTCATTATGAGCAGAAGAAACAGTATTGTATTTAGTGCACTCATGGAAATTGTCTCAAAGTACTGTCAGTCTAAATGTTGTTAACCTTAGGTCTTTTACGTACCATTACAATATACATTTTAAACATATAAATGGGTTAATCAAATACAGAACAGTATGGCTTTTTCTTTAATTAATGGCTGCTATGCATGCATCCATTCATTGTTTTACTTGTAGACCTGTGTTTCTTTCTTCACAACATTTCCCCGTTGTAACTGTTTTTTGAAAGTTAGATTAAAATTGCTTTTATTTATGCGTTTAGTGCAATTATAGATTGTGTTTGGTAGAATTTTTTTCTCTTTCAAATCATTAATTTAGTTTAAGTTTGTTTGCTTGAATCGGAGACATATAGGCTATAACAATGGACAGTTCTACAACTGTCAATCATGATCATTTATAACATTACATAGTCAATTTTAATCCAATGAATTATGGATATATTGTCAGGTGACAATCTGACCTATTATATACAATAGAAACCGTTCTTCCTGTTTGTGATAAACCTTATCACATATACAATTGATTTCAGCAAATGTGGGCGGAGATTAACAATTTGTGGATCCATGCATTGATAATAGGTATCTACTGCAGTCAGCTTGAATGCTTTACGTCGCTGACATTACAGTTACAATGCTGCCAGGCAGGTCACATGATCTTAACACACTTTTCAGGACAAATTATATTACGCAACGTGATAAGTACTCAGGGCACCCTCTCGTACATATAACTAACAAATGTCCTACTTACCTCAAAGCCAAGAATATGCTCAAAGAATCAAATGCTATTCATTAAATTATGTTTCAAAGTCGAGTGTTTTATACATAAACAAAAGTACACTGCACGTAAATATGCCAGATAAACAAAAATAGAATGACTGGCGATAACAAATGTAGATTAAAATGTGTAGTGATTCAGTGATCTTTGCTCTACTTGCAATGAATCTTCGTCCAAATGTGGAACCATAAAACGCAATTCGTGAACCCAGTTTAGATGCACTATTGCCTTTTCGCCGTTGTTATTTTGCGTGATATTGTTGTCGAACACGTGTCAGTCAGTCATGTTGAACTTGACACGTGTTGTTTATATCTTTCCTGTATGTGCGTTGCAATGTCGTTAATTCTAACATACGTGTCAGTTTCTTTTCGGAGCTTTTTTGGCGAACTATTTACATAGCAATGGGCCAAACAAAAAGCATTTCACCAGAAATAGTTTGTACTCATTTTAAAACTTTCCCTTTAATCAGTTTAATTTACTTAATGTTGTCAATGAAAAGAATTTTAACGATAAGTAAACTATTCCCACTTGTTCGTAGTAAGTGTGTTTATCTATCGTTCATTATTTATGCCATGCTTATTAACGATTTAAGTAAAAAAAGGGATTTTAAATTTCAGCGATTTTGTTTCAACGAAATTGAATAAACATAATTAACCTTATAGCTCATGGTGATAAAGAACCTATTTTTACTCTTGCATTGAAATAGACATAATGTTGATATTTTTCCACGGATACATTAAAAAAACGCATTGCAGACAAAACACATTTAAAATGTGAAAAGGTACCTGTTACGAGTTTTGATATCATTTATTTCGATATCTAAACACCATTTGATTCACACATACCAACACGAAAGGCCTCTTTAGATAACAGCCAGTTATCTGAACATTTTAGTACCTTATCTTTTCACTTTCTTTTCGATAGATGCAGCGAGTCTCAAAAGTAATCGCACTGCATGCGACTGGTGAGAAAAAGTCGTGTAAAGCCGGAGTATTATTTTTATTTCAAAGCCGTTGTAACGCGTTTGTGCACTCGGTACTAGGTACGCTTAGGTCAACTAGATTCTAGGCATATTGTGAGTAGGTTTTTTTGCCGCCGTGATTTAGAATCACAGTTGGTCTTGGCGTAAACTCAAAATGAACAACAAATATTATATGTTTTACTAGATCTAGTGTATTGAATGAAATGTATTCATAAAAACGGGTTTTTCCTGAGAACAAAACACGTATAAAAAGAAAAAATATATTCAAAAGTGTCAGAGTACAGGCGTACTCTCGTACACGTGGTATGTAAGGACGCTAAGTAGCATCTGATTACAATATACCTTTGACTTACATGCCCACCGGTCCATGTTTTCAACAACTACTGCTGTTGCAAACGTATCTGTAGAGAGGAGGTCATTGATGTATGAAGTCGCAGCTCCTTCTCATCAATAATATTGCGTTCTTGTCTCCATGTACACGGAATAATCTGAAAAAAATGTAGGTCGATGCCCATTTTTAGGTATTGGTCTTAACAGAACATGTGGATTTCGACTGTAATCGTGTACAGTTGTCTTGTGTATTTAAAAAAAGTAACATGATGTATTCAGTCATTTTAAAGCATTATTATTAGCTTGAATGTCTCAAACACGTGATATTAGTAACAACACAAGATGTCCTTAATGTGTGTTTGGTCTTAAAGATATTCACTTGGATCACTAGTGACAACTCTTAAACCGTTCCCCATTTTTAGGGAATAGTCTGATGATAAAAATGCATTTTTGAAAGGATATACAACACATCCGTGTACCAAGCTCAACCCAAACAGAGAAACCGAAAATGGCATGTTGTTTTCGACAATTCATCTTTCAATTTACATAATTGTCATAAACGTGTAAAAGAACTGTGTAAAAATGCTTTTCATCAGAATGTTTCTTATAAATCATGTATAAAAGCCTTCCTTCTAGCGGTTACAAAAACGTCATATTTATTACCGAGTAATGG
>Ga0224511_10000875_pt1 | contig 16395 bp, 10 predicted proteins | sample SF_May12_sed_USG_2_FD_169988 | JGI IMG/M metagenome (GOLD analysis project Ga0224511, IMG submission 169988) | Sediment microbial communities from San Francisco Bay, California, United States - SF_May12_sed_USGS_8_1 | ecosystem: Environmental > Aquatic > Marine > Sediment | place: USA...
AATAATTTGCTTTCCTTGTTTTATCGTGTGAAAATGGATGTTAAAACCAAGTTAACTATGTTTGATACCCTAGTTGTACCTAGTTTGTCATACTGTTCAGATGTTTGGTGAGTATACAAACATAAAGATATAGACAAATTACATTTAAAATATTCTAAAAGTGTTCTCGGTGTACGACCACAAACGCCAAATATAGCCGTTTTCGGCGAATTAGGTCGTTTCCCCTTATCTGTTATATGTCAAAAAAAGAACTTTAAAGTTTTGGTTAAAAATTATGCATAACCAAGACTCGCCATTGTATAAAGTATTTATTGAGCAATGTGCTAGCCATGAGCCCAACTGTTGGGCTTTATCTGTGAAAAAGCTGTTATGTGATTTAGGTTTTAGTTATGTATGAAGTAATTTTGACCCTAATGTTAATTATTTACCTATGTTATGTCAACGTTTAAAAGACCAATGTACAGAACTGGGGTGCTTCCCTAGAAAATTCGTCTAAGTTAGAATATTATAGAAAATACAAAACTTACTTTTGTCAAGAAGATTGTCTTAATAGCATTGTAAACGATAACTTACTTGTCCAATTATGTCGTTTTAGAACCAGTTCACATGCTTGATATTGAAATGGGAAGATTTGCTAGTGTTGCAAGAGATTGTCATATATGCAAATTATGTTCTTTAAACCAAATAGAATCAGAATATCAGTTTCTCTTATGCTGTCCTATGTATCGTTGTTTGAGAACAAAATACTTTGGTAATATACACTGGCCATCACTATAAAAATTGTTTGTATCATGTCCTGTCAAACTAAAAGTCATATGTTAAAATTATCTATGTTAATAAGAGATGCTTTTAAGATGCGCCAAGACGCATTAAATAGCTAATTATATATTGAAATGTCCCTCTTCCTTATATATTTACAATGTACAGACTATTTTGTATTTACACCGTATGTTTGCCATATTATGTTGCTTGTGTATATGTTTATATTGGCCAAAAGCATTTGTATGCTGGATTGCCAAATAAATGAATGAATGGATGAAATGTTATTATAATTGTACGGGTAAGAATTGTAAATGTAAGTGACAAGAAATTATACTATTTTAAGTTTAAAACTCCTATATTTTGCCTAAAAACTGTCCAAAAACTCCTATATTTTTTTGCAAAACTATTCCTATATTCCTATTTTATTTTGGAAAGGATCTGGTGTCATAGTTGACTAGGCACATATATGATCCCTATTGATTTTGGGGTCAGTAGGTTAGATGTCAAGGTCACAGTGACCTGGAGCATAAAACTGGAAACCTTTTAAGTTTAGGAATACAGTAAACGCCGCCTTAAACGACCCCGCTTATAAGAAACTATCGGTTGTAAGGAACTGATTTTCGTTCCCCGTTCTTTACCCTTCTAAATTCCATCTACAACTGCGGATATAGCGGATTCGGTTATAAGGAAATATCGCTTAGAAGGAACTCATTTTTGGTCCCAATGTTTATAAATCAATGCATTTCGTCTGCTTAGGGGGAACCCACTTTTGGTCAAGTTCTCACCTCGCCGCTTGATTGTCCGATAATTGTTGAGAAACGTGTTGTTACGAATCGTCTACAGATCGTCTATTGTTTGTTTAACGAGATAACGAGATGGCATGTTATTGTTAAATGTTTTGATAAGAGGTGTTTATAGACGTACCGTTTTCGCGACAGGCGAATTGAAATTGTTAATACAGCGTGCTTTAATATCAGGACAAATACACACCAGTATAAACAGTCGTCAACATTATAAGTAATCAAAATAACAGTTATATTGTCATACACATTTTGATAAATGTGGTCGAATACAGATTAACACAGTACAATTCAAAACAATTTGTCTACAGTATTTAAGCGAACATATAGTTTTGGTCATTTAGTGTCCAACTTGAACGCAGAATGGACAGAAAACTCAAGACTAAACATTTAAGTCTAGAAACCAAAAATGCAATTTAATCTCTGTTCGTGTTTTTCAAATCTGAAATTTTAAAATATATTTCAGACTATCCTTTCCGCGTACGGCGATGATTTTCTGTTTTAATAGTGAGTGTTTTAAAATTATCAATACTTATTAAAAATAAACATGTACTTTAGGATAGTTTTGATGGATTTTTAATATTCATGTAAAGATTAGTGATATATTTAAGGTAAAATGTACACTAGCAGGTTGAACATGCATTCAGTGACAAAGGTTCGCAAATCGATCCGTGTATTGCTTTGTCGAACTAAACAAAATCCATATATAACTAATTTTAAAGAGTATGTAGTATTTTAGCTCAAACCTAGCGTGTATCAACTTAAATTTATTACTGAGAAGTAATATTCAGATAAAGTAGTATCAATAAAAACACGTACCTTTAGTCTTTAATTTCCTCGTCCAGACACAATGCAACTCAAAAGGTATAAACAATTTAGGCTTAGTTAAATCAGCTTTTGCCAAAATAAATTGGCATGTCAGTTAAATACGTTAAAGCATACAATACTTCGTACTGAATGCGTTATGCAGCGGCGCAGTTTCAATGTCTTTCAATGCAAATCTGCATTGAAGGTCTACCATGGCACAGAGATATTTGTTTACTCTTAACAAATGCTTTCATTTGTCACTCGGATTATTGAACAGGAAGTTGTAAACGTCTTAAGATTTGTAACTTTAAGCACATAAACTAAACTAATTTGGTAGGGCTGTTTATCATTCAAAATCTGCTGAACATGTTTTAACAATTCATTTGATTAATATTAAAGTCAGACTTATAAAATAAATCACACTTTACCTCGTGTTTGCACAACATACCGTGTAATCATTTATAGGAACTAAGGCGCGGCCTCTTATCGACAGTAGATGATTTACAGTACCGTTTCCAAACATCGTATATTTCATTATTGTTTCCTCCATCTGAGTCCGGTCCTCTTTGTTGGCGTTAAGAGACTGGTTTAAGACCTATAGAAATAATCCAGGGGCAATAACTCTAAAAATATTAAACAAAGCATAATACACTGCTCTTCCCTTTCATGAGCTTATGGTTATGTATTTTAACTGCCAAACACCTATATCACAGGGTACAATCAAAGCGTCACAGGTTGTGGTTCTCAACGAAGACAGTGTAGTTGTTACTCAACGAAAACACATGTAAACAGCATGATCCTCATGCTCAAATTGAATTTGACTTCGTTGAGAAACATATACATTAAAAGTGGTCTTCGTTGAACACCACACATATTTTAATGTATATGTTTCACAACGAAGTCAAATTTAATTAGAGGATTAGGATCACGCTATTTATATTAGTTTTCTTTGAGTAACAATTACATGTTTTCGTTGAGAATCACAACCTGTGACGCTTTGATTGTACCCAGTGTATATGTTCTAGTATCAGTGAAAAGCAGTAGTAAAAATCAATTTTGAAATAAACAACCCGGAGCCGGTAATAGGCTTTTTGTCCACAGCACTTTCTGTTAATGAGTTTTATTAACATGCAGTTACTAAGCTTAATAAGCTTTTAATTGTTTCTGAAATTATAGGCCCTAGACGAAAATCAATAATCAGAATTAACAATTGGCAAGAACTCCAGAAAAAAAACCCACTGAAGTTGTCATTCTTGTGCACTACAAAGACATTTCAAGAAGTTATCGTTTGTAGTTCCTGAGATGTGCCACGGACGAAAAATTACTAAGAGCTTTAACTTGAAAACTATGAAAATAGTTCTTGTTCTGTAGCACTGCACTAACTCGCAATAAGATTATTTGATTTACTAGTATTATGTGTCACAAAGCTATCTTTTATAGTTTCTGAGACATGTGCCTGGCAAAACGTTAATCTTTAAAAATAGCATTGTGCATTTCATGAAACATATATTAATCTAGAGGACATTTGTTGAATGTCGGTGTAAAATAGAGATTTATTTCACGAGTGGATATAGAAAATAATTTATTTCACGAGTGGTTATAGAAAACAATATCTTCACGGGTGGGTACGCCCAACTTACCAGCATTCCTGGGTTTACCAGCATTAGCCTCTACTTTAACAGACCGCCGGTTCTTCATTTAAGAAGTTGGCTGCTTTTGGCATGACTCATATCCCTGGATTCATTGTTCAAAGCTTTATAGACTATGCATATATTATAAATTGAAGAGATGTTCAGATAAAGAATGTTGTAAACAATGTAGATATGTCAAGTTTAAGGGCACCATGACAAAATGGCCGGTAGAAAAACTAACACACAGAACGACACAAAAACACGTACAACATCATGACGCAACAGACATTTAGAAAAAAACTATATTTTTGTGTTTTTCGGCAACCAGCCACCTAGTACCTTTAAAATGAATGCTTATATTTTTATCCTAATGACTTTTATTTTTCAAAACCTCTACCTCTTGTTTCTTTTATAAAACCTGAATCAAACCTTGTTTAAACAAATGCAATTTTATGGTTAAAAAGCTATATGTAAACAGTTATATAATTGTTAACACCCCACCCCTCTCGGATCTCATTTTTAGCATAGAATATGAAAACCATTCATATGTCCGAAAATCTCAATAACTGATTTATAAACTGTATACCGGGTACTTGTTTTTTAAAACATAATTTTCTGATACAGAATACCAAATGGAAAGTAATGATCTGCCCATGGGACAGAAAATTAGCTCACCTCATTCCTGTATGCAAAATTCTTTCTGAAGAGATTACGGCTTGTGCAGTAAAAATGTACTGTTAACTACCAGATTTAATTACTCAAAACTGTAAAACAATAATTTATTATTGCTTTATTAAGCTGTGTTTTTTTGTTAACTGTTCTCAATTAGCCAGAATGAAGTCACAATACAGGCTACAAAGGGAATGCGGTACACAAGGCAAATGGATTAGTATTCTCGTGTAAGATTCATGATGAATGTTGTAAAGAAAAGATATAAAATTGTAAACAATTATAAAATCAAGCACTCGGAAAGTAAAACCAACAAATATTTACATGACAGAACACGTGAGTAAAACCATTCAGGTTGCTGGTATTTGTCTGGCTCAGTTTGCTCTGATTACAAATACATGTGTCTATGAAGTCTTCAATGATGGTTTCCTTAAGCAAGAATTTAGTCATACACACACACACACACACACACACACACACACGCACACACACACACACACACGCACACACACACCTTTTAAGATGTGATTGTGGCCACGATAAATATCAATGTGTTTTTCTAATATTATTCCATTTTAAAATTAGTTCAAAATAAACAACTTTTTGTATTGCGGAACATTGGTATCAAAATTCACACAGAAATAGCACATAATCGCTCAGATTTGCTTTACGCATATAAAATTTGCCGGGGCAGGACCCCTTCTATCAGCACTATGCGTAACATCAAGAAGGCTTAAGCTACGCCACTATTTCACTCTCTTCAATTCATAAAGACATATCGTGTTCGATTTTGCATTATGTTACAATTTTAATTAATTCATTTTATTATTTGTAGATCAAAGTAAACGTTTTTGAGTGGCCATCTAACGACATTTTCAATTAAAGTCTACTGTAGGTCAATTATCGTGAATATAAGTTAAGGGGCAATTAAAAGATTTACGGAACAAATAGATATGAGAGCTATGTGTCAATGCAATTTTCACGGTTAATAATATAAAACCACTGCAACATTCTTAACATATAACCAGAGGACCCTGGGTCGCTCACCTGAGGAAAAGATCAAAGGCCACAGTGGAGCCAATAATCCCAGGGGCAAAATTTGAACAACGTTGGTAGAGGACCTTTTGATTATGTTATATATTAAAAATGAAAGCACTGGGCCTTGTAGTTTCAGACAAGAAGATTTTTGAAAGTTTAATTTTAAAACCTATCTATTGACCCCGTGATCTACTTATAAAACCAACCGGAATGTTTTGAACAATTTTGATAGGGGATCACCCAGGGATCATTCCTGTGAAGTTTGGTCAAAATCCAATAAGCGGTTGCAGAGGAGATGTTGTTTAAAGACATTGTTGACGCACGGACGGACGGACGGACGACGGACGACGGACATTGAAGGATCACAAAAGCTCACTGAGCACTTCGTGCACTTCGTGCTCAGGTCAGCTAATAACCAGTGTTTGTGCCGCGATTGTGTTTATACTTGTTTTGTTCATAAATATGTGTTCTGAATACTTCTAATAAGAACGTTACTTAATTAAAACGCTATGTGTATAAACTGTACATTCTGTTTTGTCTTTTCAATGGAGTCGTCGAAGACAATTTTAAAAGAACCGTCTGATGCTACCTTACATGGCATAAAAAACTACTTCTACTGTCATAAACGGTCATCAGCGATGTTAGTCCCTAGTCTCTTTTCATAATACTAACTGACAATTATAGATGGTTGTTAAAGATGTTGTTAAACGTTACAATATGATTGTTTAACTGTCCATGTTAACGCGTTCTACTGATTGGATAAAAAAATCGCATTGCAAAATAATGTTAACGTCAGTCTATATAAACATCACATACTAGTAATACGAGGATTTTTCATGAACATATTTATGTGAACATAACCTCCTGTTTAATGCAAGTTAAACAAACGTTATCGCGAAATATTTTATAAATAACAATGCACGTACGTTAGCTTTTGAAACGTGACATCAACAAAGAAAGTTTTTTAAAGCGGAAGGTTGTACGCTTATCTACAAAGTTAAACAAAGTTAAGCCTGAGGACGTTGATTGCGTGTATGCTTGATGCGGTAGTCATTTTAAGTCAATAAACTTTTTTACGTGATTCTGTAAATGAAAATAATGGTTCTGTAGACTCATAGTATTTTATTAAACGACCTGCGCGACCTATTCCTCTTACACTGGTAAGGAACAAGTTCTTTAACTGTTTCAGTTTGTTCGGTTACACAGACACTCGCAGGTAGGCATTCCGCCGGCGCCGACAAGTAGGAGAGGGACGAATGCGCGGCGGAGTCGCGGGCGCCAGGTGTTAGGCACGACTTAGGTGTAAAATGAGCGGCTCTAGCACTGCTGGCACGTGTGTCTCCAACAACGGACTCATTAACTATAACAAAGTTCAGAAACACGATTCTGGTGACATAATTCCTTCTCAGGAACTTTTGTTAGGAGAAAGTATGTATGCTGGCTTTGTACTTTTTAACAGCACTGTGAATGCATCAGTTTTCCTTTAATGCATGTAAACGTACTTTAAATAACATTTCGTACATAATTATTGATATGATTTTGTATCTGTATAACATTAAGCAATACAAAAGACATATCATTTAGTGTTGTTGAAATGTATAAAACTAAACGATATAATTAATTCTATATATGAACAAAGCTTAAGAGGCATTTGGGCAGAACATGCTGAATGGGGTCACTCGAGTCTGTCTTTACGTGATCGTTTAAAAAAAGACTTTATTGCGTGTATAGCATCAAACACTAATAAGCTAAATTTGTACACGTACAACAATTTCAATACAGTCAAGATGTTTGATAAAATGAGCACATAATAAAACATATTTAAGCAGACGTTGTTGCGAAAGACAAACTATCCATAGTTAGTGTTTGCTCTACCTTTTCAAACACAAAGTGTTGCTAAAATCTTTATTTCATTAAATAAAAACTTATAATTTAACTTGCCAGATTAAACGTACATTTATTATATTAAAAATAAATGTCTTATGTATTATAAGTTAGCCTCTAGTATTATAAGTTAGCCTCTATTATAAGTTAGCCTCTATTATAAGCCTCTATTATAAGTTAGCCTCTATTATAAGTTAGCCTCTAGTCTTAAATTTGAAACATGATGGTTTCTAGTGCAATCGAGTATTATTTAGAGCAAAATGGCATGATGGTTTTCATGATATGTGTCCGACAAAATCGTGGTTTACGAGGTAAACATTCAAATGGATGAAGAAAAAGTCTAGACAAAAGTAAATAAAACATTAAAATAGTAAAGAAAACAAAGCACTGTGAATATACATATCAAAGAAAGTGTAAACGATATCACCATAAATACGAATCAGTAACACATCATTTTAAAGCAAAGAACAAACATGCACTCGTCATACACATCTTTTATGTTTACAAAACGTTGACATCATCTGGTTCCAACTAAATACATATATGCATATTTAAAAGTTGTAAAATGTAATGCTGGTGTAAAATGCTCGTTTAGCCGTTGTAATAAGTTGCCTCGTACCACATTATGGCGTTTTTAGTTTTTATTTTCACCGGGAATAAATGGATGTATGGATTGGGTTTGGGCAATAAAATAAAACTCATGAGTGAGGTCTTTGATTGTTGGACATTGTCCAGTATCGTTGATAAATGGAATTAGCCGAGTCTGTTTATGCTAATCTTAGATGTGTTGAACTAAAACTGATTCTGATAAGTTGCTGCATTGTTTGCAATGACGTTGGTGTGCCCTTTCTCTGTAGGCAGCTGCCTTGGAGTTTCAAGTTCTGTAACAAAATGTTTTAAATACCTAGTAAAACTTCAATGAAATGCAAACTATATATAGCTAGAGTGTGACATAATATGACAAAACATCCCACTCTTCTCCTTCACATTCATAGCAGTTAAACAACTAATAATAACCTTACACGTTGTCAAACCTTATTGCAGAATAATCCTCATTTCACATACACACCTTTATACCCTTGACAACAATGTGTGCACACGTCGGACCTGTTAAAATATTAGGAATGCGGTTTACAAGACGAAATCATACCTAGTTCCTGGTACTGTGCATGTTGAGATTGGCTCTCGATATCCAGCTGCTGGTAAGGTGAATACGTCGTGTTGTGGTCTGTCATCGGGGAAGACGAGGATCCTTGTACATGGGCTAAAGGAAAATACGAATAGTGCACTCTCATTGCTTCTATTTGAAAAGACAGAACACTTACTCATAATAAACTAACAATTAATTATTTCATCTATTGTAGGGTCATATGAAAGCGTAAGGTAACTCTACTCACATTTATTGGTGATATTTATTTGATCTGAAGAAAACAATTACCACTCGCGCACAAGCTCATGGCGTTTGCTGACAAGTATCATATTTAAGTGCAAATGGTCATGAAACAGCTGTGACCCCACAGTCGCACACATGATATGTGATTACGCATGGGAACTCACTTTTTAAAGTGACGTATGTTACAACATAACTATTAGGTCCGACGGATTACATAACTGATCAATAAAATACCACGAATTATATGTGCAAATAATTTTACTATAAAAAGACTTCAAGTGGCAAACACTTCATCTGCATCATTTTTAAAAGAAAAGAATAAGGGGAAAATATTCATAAAAATACCAAGTGTCTGATACGCAGCGGCATTACGTTCATTGTCCATTTGTAGGCGTTCATAACTTGTAGATGGCTCGCTTGTTGCTTGTTGCAGTGGAATAGAAATGTTACTGTGTTCTATGATAAAAGAGTAAAATACAAAAACATACATACTGATTTAAATTAAATGATATTGTTAAAACATAATTATGTTAAGACACAACAACGTTACGTAATGCTTAGAACCTTCAAAAATCAAAATGCATGTATATGTATATGTATACGATAGATACAAACTATTGAGCATTGGTTAAGGATCGTAATTTGAAGTCAAAATAATGTAGTATGACGAAGAGACACAGTTAATACGTTTACCTATTTGTGTGTGTTGGGTAGGTGTTGTTTCCGTGTAGTGATATTTTCTAAAAGAGTCATGCACTTGTTAATACGATTTAAAGAACAACTACACAATCAGCAAAATCGTGTTAAACATAAATCATTTTTGTTAAATTGGGTCCTCGTAGATATTGTTCAGAAAAAAGTCATGCATGTTTTCCAATGCCGTTCGACTTCGGCAAGCTGCACAAAATGGTAAAATTGAAGTTATTTCAAAGGTTTTACATACGATTTGAACAATCCTCCAAAATCTTTGGTGTACAATTACGATTGACTATGCTATTCGTGCGCTTATACACAGGGTCTCAGGACGGCATTGCGGAGGTTGGGGTGACATAACGATGTCATTATAGACCGTACAGTAAAAATATAGAAAAATGTAATAAAAGTATGTTCCTTGGTGTTTTTATCATTAGCATAATTATGGCTCATTACATGGTACATGTGTATGTGCGATGTATGAAACAATTGTTTCCTTTACATACCTTTTATATGATACAATATTTTTCCACGTTTTCCCTGAAAGCAAATGATAAACACTACAACTTGAAAAAAATATGGCAAAGTACACATTATGTGACTACAAGTATGTTAAATATATATTTGTTATGTCAAACCATACACACTTGTGTGTGTTTTGATACATATAGTATGCCAATTCTTTAAGTTCAAATCAGCAAATTAACTAAATATGATGTTTGTAAGTATGTTCAATAATAGCTTCTTTATTTTATACATTCACGTCGGCAATAAATGTTTTACTTTGTAACGTCCATATTTCGTTTAAGTTTTAGTCGCAACCGATATTGTTTTAACTATGTCCCACCATGTCAATACTTTTGTAAATATTCCGTTTAGTAAGTGATACATTATGGTTAATTAATGTTAACCCTTTCACAAATGGTTACGCTCCTTTTACAAACAAATGACGTTTCGAAAGAAAAGAACATTGTCAAACCTGCATCAATATTCCGAACTTTGCATGTAACAGCTATCACAAAGAGTTCGATCAGCAGAAGCACAAACATTCCAAAGAAAATGGCACCCACAATCATAGCTAGTGTAAATAAGCACTCATCATGTGTCGTTGCATCTTAAATTTAGCACAGATATAGTTATACTGCTGCACAACATTTAAATAAATTTCAAAAACAAATTATTCTCAAAGGAATATCATAACGTTTTGCCAAACGGTTCTTTTCGATAAAAGTACACTCAAACCAATAAAATTGTATTTTAATAATAAACTCTTTTAAAACGTAATTCACCTGTTACTGGTAGTTGATTCTCGATATGTGCAGTCGTTGAAGCCGACACAGGTGTAGTTTGCCTTGTTGAAATCGGCAATGTTGGACGTGATGTTGTTTTTGTTGAGCTTGCTGTCGTCCTTGTTGGCTCTAGCGAAATGATTCTGGTACTTATTATTTTTCCAGCTGTTGTTGAAATTGGTGATGGTGATGTCGTTTGTCTTGATGTCATTCCTGTTGGTGTTATTTGTGTAGTTAATGGTTGTGTATTCGACGGCGGGATATCGGATGTAGCAATACCTGTCAACAGAAAAGTTATACGTCTTAGCTATTTTCAACTGCATAGGCCATTATGTGGCGTATGTCCAGATTGCAATGCGCACTTGATGCATGACGTCTATAAAAAAGACAACACATAAGGTACTGTATACAAACTCTTCCGTCTTTCGATTGTTAAAACTCCACCACACAAACATAATAAACATTAAAGTCGCGGATAATCTTAATAAAAATCACTTTATCAACTACATAGAAAATGGTACATTGGTCAACAAAACCAACTTTCAAACCAATGAGTTTAAATAATTGTAAATAGTTTTTTATCAAGAATTTCGTAGCTAAAATAGAAATACAGTTACAGGACAAGAATGCCCCAACTTATTCGAGCTTTTTACAGAATTGAATCACTTTTGACCTGGATGTTTGGCATCGTCTTTGGTCAAAAAACATTTTGCTGATGTCACAACGAACGTTGCGCAGCGATGTTGCCTTTTTAAATATAAGCATGTGGCGATAATCATACTACAGGCCAACTAGCTTTTTTGTTATTAATCAGGGGCAGTAATGCTGTCGATACGTAAGTAATGTTCGCTGCATGATGTGTTCATTGATTTTACAGCTCTAGCAGTCAATATTTAAATTGTCATGGCATACGTACATCAGAAGTATTTTTACAATACGAAATATAATTATACTAGTATATGTTGATATAAAATCAAATAAATGTGCATTAAATCCTCAGGTAACATGACAAGAACATTCGGCTGCAGACAAGCACAACTATATGTCACACATACCCCAAGTTGTAGGGACATAACAATAAACTTTTTTGAGAAAAAGGGAAATCCTAATGCAGCATAGCTTGCATGGGGAAAATGTATAGTTTTCTTTGAACTATTAATCAATGGAAATGAAATAGTGTCACTTCATTGACCCCACTCCTCTTTTTTCTCAGATTATCTTTACTTACTACAACTGGTGTATAGTGTTTGCTTGGTGGCTGTAAAATATCGCCCCGAACTACATCATTGTGTAGTACTGTAGTTATCAGATACATTTTTCTGGTTCTCTAGGATCATGGATTGTTTGTAAGTTTAGTTTGAAAAGAAGAGTTCCGCTAAGGGGCATAAGTGTTGTGGCATCTTTTATTACTATTGATAAACAGCTTCAATAAAACCGAGGCTGCTATACTTTTTTCCACGCAGGTTATGCTTTCACGGGACTTTCCGTTTATCTCAAAATATATAGAAATAGTAATATAAAAGCAAAGTAACTGGAAATAAATTTTGCCCTTCAAAGTGTAGCATACTAAGTTTTGGCATTAAATTTGTACCTAGCCCTACCTGTCAAACTTACATAGCATTGGCATGTGTATTGGAAGAGTTGCTGTCGTCCAAGTTTCCCCCTTCAAGGAAAACTCGCACGTGCCTCCACTACATGTAAGACCAGCACATGGTATAGTCCATATGAAACTGAATGTGCCATCACTACTTGCTGTTTTAGTTGGTTGAACAGTAACTTCATTCTACAATTTTCAATTTTCAAAATACAAAAGAAAATTAGTTTTTATAGTTATTATTATGCTTCTCTGGGTTATGGAATCGAAGACCTGAAAGAGCTGCAATAAACATATTGGTAGTCTACTACTACTTCTAGATTAAATGTTAAAAAATTCAATTAATAAACGAAAGGGTTGATTTACTGGGCAGTCATTAGGATTTCTACATAGATAAATAATACCCATCAGTTAGTTATTGGTTTTTTATTAACATCTTCTGACATTTAAAACTCTATTATCTGTTTTAGAACTTCGAACATCAATTTATATTACTCCTCCAATCCTTAAACTGAGGGCTGTTGTTACGCCAGCTCTTGTTGGATCTGGATAAAAGCCTGTACACTCGATGATGTATGCATTACTGGCTTGTCTTCCAGTACACGATGCATGTGTGATAGGACCTGTAACACATTAAAAATTGGGTACAACAGTCTTCTTAAATAAGCGCTTGAGCGTTTGTCAATGCGAGTAAATAAACATTCCGTTCAACGAAATATTTCAATAAATGGTTGCCCAACAGGCAAGTAAAGGTCTTTTGTCAAGCAAATAAATTGTATGGATATTAATTAAAATATTTTTGTAGTAGTTTAAGGTAAAAAAATCCAAGTTATTTAACGTGCAAACATCACATGTAAGCTTAAATACAAAATATGTTTGATGTTAACGCTATGACGCACCTTATAAAAATAATCAATTTAAATGCTTTTGTTTAATTCTGTATTGTCACTGTGTTATCAGAGTTCTTACTTTTGCCATAAAACAGAAAGACAGAGATTAGAGCCTATATATAATTTTTTCTGGACCGATTTTGATTTATTTGACCTTAAGGTTTGATCCACTTTTTGTGATTTATATTTACATCATGGTGTAAATATTATATATTATATTGTTTTTTTAAATACGTTTCCTTCTATGTAAAAAATAGATATACACAAAGAATTTCTTGGCACGTAACATCCACCCTGCAACAAAGCAACTGTTTGTTTTGATTTTCACATGTCGGGAGTGTGAAACAGAACATCAATCCTCTACAGTCGGTGAACGCATAATACGGAATTTCAAAATATGTTTGTTGTATTCGTTATTGTTTAATAGTAAAAGCTGCATGTTAGTGTTATTCGTAATGAGTTTATTGCAACTTAGGAAAGGAAAAAACATCATAAAGCATTGGCTGCTTTGGGACAATGCAGCCGGTGATTTATTGAAACCGTTCATCAGTGTTTAAGACGACCCCTAGCGCAAGAGCGGAAAAATCAGATGTTTATCGTTGCGACACATGTAATAACAGTATACAAAATCGCACTCACCATCAACTTGTAGTACACGTGAAGACTGACGAAAGTCTGCCTCACAAGAGTATAATCCCTGATCAGCGAGTGCGGTGTCTTTTATTTGCAAATGAATTTGACCGGTAGTTGCCGTTGCCTCATATTTTAAGGGATTAGTTACACAACCAAAAGAGCTGTAAAAAACAAGTCCATCCTTTCCAAATACAAATGTACTGCCACTGGTGATGTCAGGTCCAGCGCATGTCAACGACGTTGTGCTTCTAAGGATTCCATACTGTTGTGACCTGTCGGTTAGAGAGAAGGTCAGCTGCCCTAAAAGACAATACCCGCATGATATAAACGGAATTTTATGTTAGCATGCTGATTTGTCGGTTTGTATCACTTGCCTGTGTAAATTTGTATGACGCGAGAACGAAGCAACATGAAGTGATAGAACCGACGGACCAATATGTTAACGTAATGCTTTTATTATATAACCTTTCTAATAATTTAAATCTAAAAACACATAATTAACACAGAACGTTACGCTAAATTCTAAATATAACATCGGTGTGACGTCATAACTCGCTTGATATTGATTACACATGGCGGGAGTGTGATACGGGATTTAAATTGGTTACACATGGTGGAAGCATGATACGGAATTTTCAATCCGGCTTGTTGTATTATGTGAGCTTGTATTGTATACAGATCATTCATAGGTATATAATAAAGATCAATATACTATCAGTATATGTAACATATTTTATTACCTGCTAGAAAAAAGAAGGAATAGGAATGTGTAATAATAATTATTGTAGTAGTTAAAAGTGCTTGGTGGCGTATGTAAGTATGCCAAATCAGTCAATGAATGCGTGTATGTGGTAGCAACATTATTACAAGCATGTAACAAAAGGCAGACAAATCACAAGAAGTGACATATTCTTGTAAAGTAATTACACATATCTGCCTGCTGGTGTTCAAACCGCTTCAAAGGTATCAAAGGTATTGGTAGACTGAACCGTCCGTAATACGGACACATGTTTCTCCGGACAAAAGTCCCATCACGAATTTTGCAGGGGCATACAAATGTTTCCCCATCGTTTTACCAACCTGGACAAAAAATCCCCCATACAACTGTTACCCAGACAAAAGTTCCCCCATACAACTGTTACCCAGACAAAGGTTCCCCTGGCCATTCGTTCCCTTATTATTGCCAACGGTCTACTTGTATTGTTTGTTGTCATTTGTTCCCAGACCGAGGAACTGATGAGTAAAGAAAATGAGAGATGGTTACTTACAAAGAAACAAAACATGATATTTGTCGCAACATCAGAACTCTGGTCGATATTTTTCCGCGAGTGTTTGCCTCTAAGGTAATTTCAAGATTCAAGTTAAAAAGTATCACCATCAAATAAATTCAATCTACGGGTCCGTGCGTTGGTTCTTGATTACAAATAAAAACAATTAATTGCCGCCAAAGGTGTTTGTTAAAAACTCATCAACACTTTACATTATTGGAGAACTGATGGGGGAACTGTGTCCACTCCCTGCAAATTGCGGTAGAAGTTTTGTCCGGGGGAAGTTTGTCCGGTATTCGAACTGTCCATTTGTTTTTATCTAGGATACAATGTCCTAGGTTAATCTTTCGTTTCGCCTTAATGACTACTTTATAAGACTTATATAGTTATGTAAAGAAGCTTTCTATTTGCATTTACAATAAAAAATACATTTGAACTTACCATTTACGTTCCTGACATTCCGGATTGGAGCTGAAACAAATAATCTAATCAAATCACAATGTAATATGAATATATGGTACATATTATATGATAAACATATTGTGTTGTCACCAGGTTGAAATTAATAATTATTTTAACAAAATACCGCTGATAAATAAACATAGTAGAAATCGTTTTGTTATTATGACATAAGGTAATGATTTTAAAAAATTTAAAAGTGTTTTATGTATTTTATATGTTTGTTTATAGAAATCATGGAATAAGATAATGTTGATGGATTATCGCTTTGTTATAACTCTCGAATTGAGACATCTTTAACTTGTCAGTGGTGTGGCATCATTCATTACTACTGATGAACGGCTTCTATAAAACCGAGGCTGCTGTTTTCTCGTGCAGGCTATGCTTCCTGGGGGCTTTCCCTTTCATCAGTTTAACATTACTTACTACAGCTGGTGTTTTGTGCCTGTGTGGCGGCTGCAAAAAGTCGCCCCGTACTACATCATTGTGTAGTCATATTTTTCTGGTCCTCAGGGATCATGGAGTGTACATGTATGTTGTTTACATTTGAAAATGGAATTCTGCTCATGCGCTAGGGGGCGTCAG
>Ga0224511_10000876_pt1 | contig 16391 bp, 10 predicted proteins | sample SF_May12_sed_USG_2_FD_169988 | JGI IMG/M metagenome (GOLD analysis project Ga0224511, IMG submission 169988) | Sediment microbial communities from San Francisco Bay, California, United States - SF_May12_sed_USGS_8_1 | ecosystem: Environmental > Aquatic > Marine > Sediment | place: USA...
TCCTCCTCAACGAGCGACATACGTCTTACGCGATCATCATCACCGGGCCAACGCTTTTTCACCTCCTACATCAGACAAAATTGGGTCAAATGTGACTCGTTTGCCTGTAATTAGATTTTAATCAGTAACAGACAAAACGAAAGGAAAAACACAAGAGATTATTCCTGATACATTTATATAGTCCACACGGCGCACACCGAGTCCAATTGAACGGTCATTCATTAGGTAAAGATGTAAATGGAGCTCAGTCTCTGTTGCCAACACTAGACAGCACGGTGGAGAGCACCGTGTATCACAGAAATATCACACTCAGCCCATTATTAGATGCAAACATATGGAAAACTGAAACCCAAGTCGCTTCTGCGACTTTGACCATATTGAAGTGGGCCGCTAATAGGTGGATACCCGTTACAATAGGTGCATTCACATGCTCGGCTTTTTCGCGACCGAAATGAATTTCGGTCGCGAAAAAGCCGAGCAGGCGAATGCACCTATTGTAACGGGTATCCACCTAATACCTTGCAATCTACTAAAATGCTCAGGAGCGTAACCGAAAAGTGCAATCCAAAAAAGGCACCTTTCATGCGAACAGAATTTCGCAACAGAAAATAGGCGTTAGCCTAGTAGTTTAGGCAAATGTCAAGGTCACCGCAAAGAGACGTGATAACTATTTTGGGATAATGAATCGTGAAGGATTGTTCGGCTCTAACCGGCGAGTTTAAGTTGAGAGAGGAAAACTCTGATCTGATCAAAATCCCTCTTGAACTCAACGGCGTTTCCTCACCGTGACCGAAATTTTTTCAAAAAATTCGGTCGCGAGCACGTGAATGCACCTAATGGGTCGGGATAACTGGGAAGGGGTTTCCCTACCTCCAGGAAGTGAGCGTTTATCTCATAGATGATTTCCAGATGTCGTGGCAAGATACTGGAGAGCAGACTGACAGGCCATCTTTCCAAGGCCTCCGGCAAAATCGTGTGGTTGGTGTACGCGCAGGTTGCCTTAGTGATCTCAAATGCCTGCCAAAGAAAACCACACGCCCAGCTGTATATGTGAGCCAGCAAACCATAACGCAACATAACAGCAAAGCAGTTCACATAGGGATGAATTCATACTGAACCATTTCAAACCTATTTACAAAGTCAAACTATTGTAGAGATAGCGGGATAACCCAATCGTTAAGGGCAATGGGGTTGCAATCGTGAAAACCTGGGTTCGAATCCAGACCACCCCATTGTGAGTATGAGCGCCCCGCATTAATCCTAGCTTCTACCGCTCCAACAAGCCTCAGGCTTAGGGGGTTCATTAAATAGGATGACTAAGTGCCCGACTAGAAAAAACTTCCCTCTTAAATAACAAAGAAAGACAGTTTGTGCCTGGTTTGTATCGTTTCATATTTGCGACTGAACAGCCTTGACCTTGGCATTGGTAACATCTGGGGTCGTGTGGCACAATAATATCCTCTATACAATCTACTTACCTGTTCAAAGGAGATTCCCTCGAGATCTACTAAGATTCTTATCAGCTCTGGTACAGCCAATGATGGATGAGTGTCATTCAGCTGAATGGCCACCTATAAAACAACATAGGCCTCATGAGTAATGAGAGGAAATAGCTTCATGGCTAGCATACTGATCGCTGTATATACCGATCGCTATACATACTAGAATATGTATAAACAGCAAAAATATCCAAAGCGTGCAAAAAGCAGAATTAGGGCAGCCTTGTGAATGATTAGATTGCTATGGTTTGAATAGTGTAGAGGAAAACAGAAATACCACACACATTTACAAGGGTTCTGCCATGGTCATGGACCGACACATTTTCGGAGTTGTGTTCCCCTTTCAAATAGACCACTATTTTCTGTAGCAATAGCAATTATGACTCTTAATACAAAGATATATCAATAACGCAATTAACTATGGCCCAATAAGTGAGAAAAGGAGATAAAATTGGAATAAACTTGCGATCAGTTGACCGTCACCCTCTTGGAGCACTATATAAATGTAAAACTTGAAATTTAACATAATGTTAGTGAAATTGAAGTTATAAGGATTGAGGCCTGGGTTGTTACGTACCAAACCAAAAGTTCCCCCGCCCCCCTTCAACAACCGCTCTTACTTTTCCCCTTGTCTGATGACTCAATAGCATGCTTGCAGGACCTCTTAGCCCATGCCTAGAGCCCCTGGCCTATACAGCTAAATATATAGCCAAGGAGCCATGGTGAAGTAAGCCTGTTACCTTCTCATTAAAAACCTGAAATTGTACAGTCAAACCAATAAAAACACAGATTGATTAGGTATATGGTAGTGGGAGGTCAAAACGCTACCTAGGTCACAAACCTGGATTCTCACACAAGACCAGTGCAGTCAATCATGCACCCAACTAGACATTTTATTCTATTCACCTTTTGATCGAAAGCACCGAATGATGTTCTGATGCTGTCGCGGCAGCCGAACTTGGAAGCCTTGAATCGTCTGACGATGTCCTGCAGAGTGGCAGCCACCAGGAAGTACTCTTGTTTCAGTCTCAACTCTTTGCCAGTGAAGAACTGCAACATGCAGAGAATCGCTGAAATAAGGTTAGCTCATTTCATGGATAGGCATCATCGTTCCAGCGTTGTGCAGAACTTACTGCACGGTGCACTCAAGGGGGACAACTCTGTGGGTGCACAGATGAGTAATATGACGGGTAGTATCAACATAGCTGAACAATATTTTGACCAACTAAGACTAAATTGAGAAGTATTTTATAATGATGAAGTAGTAGCCATATCTATATTCCTGGCAACACACAACCCAGTCTACTAGCTCCATCACAAAGCAAAGAGGATTGGGCTCAATCCTGACTTCTGGGAGAGGTGGGCCATAATTCAGACTGCCTCGCTGAACTGGTAACTTTGAACCATAGACATCGTATCTCTAAGGGTATGGTTAGTTAGTATGTCCATGACTCCACACGTTCAGTCTACTTACATTATCATTTGGGTAGAGCACGCGTGTGATGTTTTCAGCTAGATTACGATCACAAACTGCCTGGATGTAGTCACCATTATTGACTGAAATAAACCAAGTAATTTCACGGTTTATTGCACTGCCTCAATCAAGAACGGAGCGGAGCGTTTGTGAGATAAAATGTCTGGCTTCATCAACGGCCTTAACATGGGAAGAATAATCCACATGCCAAATTTGCCCTGTTTTTGCAACAACTACTCCGCATGATACACAAATTAGAAATCACGTTTTTGGTACTGTTCCAGGAATCACCTCCCATCACTTAGCGCACATCAATGGCATGCATGTTCTTTAGCAATAACAACAACATTCACAGGCATTCTATAGAATCAACACCGGTGGGATGACCACAGCCAGTGAATTATCTATAGATGATGGGAAAGAATCGATGGACATAGTCTGCTGGCTGCTAGTAGACTCAGGACTCATACTTACAGAATTTAAGATTGAAACTCTCAGGTGCCTTAGCTGACCACAATCTCATGGTGTTCACAGTATTGTTCATATAGCCGGGCACAGGACTGTCATAGGGCATAGCAAACACAGTCTACAAGACAAATAGAGGATGAAACTCACCAAGTGCTTATGTGCCCGCGCGTATTTATCTGTTACGCGTGTTTTCTGATCACGTGACCCTGACTCCTCTCAATACGCGAAAGTACGCATTGACTTCAAGAGATTGAACTTTAACCGCGAAATGCACCCTGATTATTGGAGAGTGTTTTATAGGGCATCTAGCGAAACCATCTTACGTCAGTGCATTCGGGGAAAATTTTGCAATCGATGTCAAGGTTTACTTTAACCCACTGCAATGTCGCTGAAAGAGAGTTAATAGTAAAAAAAACCTGTGGTAGGCCGATGCTCTACAACATTGCCTGCAAAAATATACAGCAATACCAACACTCCAACAAGCAACAGATGAGCCATCCATGAAGAGCTGTCAGAGTTAGGGGTTTCCCACAACAACTGAACAAGGACTTGACTAGTATTTTTGTTTACTGAAATTACTCTTGGAGGACTTTGCGTTTGACTTGCTCATTACTTTGTGTGATAAATTCTGTTTAATTCATTATCAAACTAAACTTCTTTCGTGGTCTACTCAGTCTCTCATATCCTGCAATCTTCATTCACTCTGAGATCTACCACTCGCGTGGTAACGAATCGAGTCTCCTTTTGTAAGAATTTGGAGTTGTATACCCTCGTAATTATGCGTCCATCGCGTTTGGTGAGTTTAGTGTGAGAGCGTAAAACTCCACATGCATGTACACATTGAGCACATGAGCTCTTGGTGAGTTTCAACCTCAAGTTTGACTCAGCCTTCATAGACAGGTACTTAACCAACGGCCTTCCAAGCACTCGCTAATATGATGTAGCCTAATGTAGGTAGCAACCCCATGGTGCGATACCCAACCTTCAGATCTAGGTTGGGACGTGCCAGTCGGAAAAGTTACAGGTGAATGATTTGTGAGTTTAACAAAAACTCATTTTTCATTGTGGCCGCTTGGATCCATAAGATCATTTACCGCTACCATGGCAGAGGTTCTATTCAAACATACCTGTGCATCAACCCATTTCTTAACGCCATTTTCTTCGATAACTCTGCCATAAAAGTTCACTGGAAGTGTGTACTCGGGTCTCGCTTTCTCCCACGGACAGCCGAATCTCAGCCAATCATCTGGGTCTTCCACCTATAAAATGGGTGGACGATAGAAAAATGCCAAGAAGAAGTATATAGCTGGGCAGTAATAAAGGTACCCACTCACTCATTACCACGGGAGGGGGGCTGTCTGACCTACCGACCAGGGCTGACCAGACTTGGCTAGGATACCGCGTCCTGCTGGTAGTATACTGCCCCCTACTGGAGTGGAACTGGGGATTAACTATTACAGAGATAGTACCCTGCACACTTACTGTTAGATAACATCGTGACAATCAGTTGAGCCACTGATGATCACTTTTGTCATAACAAGTCTGAAGGATAACCAGAGCGTTAAAGAGGAAGCAGCATTCAGGTTACATAAGGCAGAAGATCAGAGGACCAAACAGTCACACCCGTAGAGTTACCTTCCTCCCTATGGTCACACCTCACCAGCTTACTGATTAGTGGTTTAGGTATCCATGATCACCCACCCAGTAGGCCTGTCACAAGTTGACAGGTCTGTGGTAAAGTTTCAGTGAAGCATAGTCTTCGGTTGCCAGAGGCACCTGGGCCTTGATACAGTCGCTCACCTGCCACCCATCTCTAATGCGCTGGGTGAAGATACCATAGTCATATCGAATGCCGTAACCATAAGCAGCCAGACCCAGAGTTGCCATACTGTCTAGGAAACAGGCAGCCAGACGTCCCAATCCTCCATTACCAAGTCCGGCGTCTTCTTCAACTTCTTCCAGTTCTTCAATATCCAGTCCCAACTATAACAGGGTAACCCACAGCTTTACTATAGACAGGACTACCGGAGACATGCTCCTATTCAATAACCCACTATCCCACAATGAAAAATCAAAAAGAAACCTGCTTTAAAGCAATAATCTTGCTAGCTGATAAACCCGTAATTATTTTTAGAACCAAAGTATTCTAGGAAAAACATGGCAAAACACATACATCCTAACACAACAACCTATCTATATAAACAGGCCGAGGAGTGGTTGTAAATAACTGTGCCAAGACATTGTGTCTTTAACCCCTACCATACCAACAGATCAAATTCTACAATCACGAATCGAATCAAACGGATGCTATGTGAGATTTGAATCTAAAAATTAACCATAGTTTCTGTGAAATTGGCACTGTTAGGAATTCCTCTATTACGTATTATCACAATAATGATTTGGTGAGGAAAATGCAAACGATCCGCAGTCTGCTCCTAGCTAAAGCATCTCGACAAGTGGTGGAGGGTTTTGCAGGCCCACAGTCATTGGCAAGAACAGGCTATTTGGGTAAACAGGAGGTAAACTTGATTACAAACCTTTGTACTGACAGAAATGGATTGCATAATACTGTCAAATGACCAGAGAGAAGTGAGAGAGTTGACCTCAGCAACTAACTGAACGGTAGATATTACTAGCTAATCTAAAGCATTCACATAACTTGACCACAGGTTTGAAGACCACCAACAAGCAAGAAGCTTATAATGCAACCATTACAAGGTTGAGCTATTGAGTGGCATGGAAAGTTGCACCCACCCGCAATGAAGCTGTACAATTGTCTGCAAAAGATGCCTGGGATCGCAAAGATCAATCAGAAAATTGGTGTCTTCGAAAACTCTTCACATGATTGCAGGCTGGTTTGGTTTAACAGTACGCCGCAGAGTTTTGGCTCGGAGTGAATGCAGCAGGTGGCAATAAATCTATATAACTAGTCGCGCATCTTACACAATGCTGATGCTTTGGAGCGCATGCCCCATGAAAAGTGGCGAATAGATCTGTGACCTGAAGTGTTCGACTTCTCACCTGATAGAGAGCTTCATCACATTCGCTCTGTATTCCGAGATTCACCATGGTGTTGGAGAGACTTCTGCCCATATAGAACTCCAGGGAAAGGTAGTACACTCTCTACAAACAGCATGGCTATCTCACGGAAAATGCTCAACAATTGCAACCAGCATATCCATGTACATTTTGGCAGCTGATCGGTTGATCTTTACATTATCTCCCGCGACCACATCCATGCTTTCTATAACATCTCAATTTAAAGGGGACTATGGACATACTGCAAATAGCTCCTTCAATGCAGGTGGTGCATTAAAACATGACATAGTGACATAGAATATAGCCAGTGTAGCTACCCCTGGTTCAAATCCATTAGCGAAGCATCAGTGAACTGGATTAAGCCGCCCATGCATCGAGAGCATGACCATTCAACAACAGCTCGTCTTGGCCACAATGCAATTGCAATCAGTCACATGTTCGCCAAACAATCAAATCAATCATTTATGATTTAAATGGGATCACAGAATAGATTGAAAATAACATTAGGCATGGGAGTTTTTTACTTCGTACCTTGGGGTCACTATCATAATAGTACTGCTGTGTTCTGATCCAGCGACCAACCAAATGGTCTCGGACTGTGTGAGCCAGAGCAAAGAAATAGTCTCTTGGTGTAGCAACATTCCTATCCTTCACCAGTGTGTAATGAAGGTGTCTGTTGAATGTCTTCTTAACGCCGGCCACATTGCCAAGTTGTGGAATTCCGCGAACGGATATTTGCTTACGTCTCTCTTGGTCAGTTTTAGGTTGAGCAGAAGCCATGACAAACCGCCCGCAGCTGAAAAACCGATGCAGAAAGTTTATTGAACCGGCTTCCTCCGCCAACACTTGTACTTGTAGTCTGCGAAGTCAATAAAAATCAAGGCCGAATACGGGCGCGGTCCGGATTAGGCGCCGGTTTAGCTTTTGTGTAGCGGAATCTAGCTGGCCTAGATCCAGGTCTTCGTCATGCACAGATTCGCCTGATTGCGTCCAGTGAGCGTGCAATCTGCTTCATATTGCATTTTTGCTTGTGCGTATAGAACCTTCTCTCAAAGCGATGAATGAGTAAAGTTGTATTTTTATTTAAGTCTGTGCATTATATAATTTATAATTATAAAGTGGTTCGACAATATCTGATTAGTGGACGTACGGACTTTATCACCGCAGATTGGGGCCGTCGCCAAGCAACAAGCAACATGGCGTACTGCGCATGAGTGTTTCCTATTTCATACCGAGCGCTCCAGTCTCTCGTTAAATTTTACGGTATTTTAGGAACACAACTGAGTCAATAGTGAGTAAATAGCTCTTTGGTTATAGATACTACCGGAAGGATTGGACCGGGCTTGTCTAGACATAGAAGCTCGACCGGTGACTCATCAAATCTGAATCACTCCAGTCCATCGTTTTGTGTCCTGAATAACCGACTAAACGAGTAAACGGATCTGGTTCATTCTTGAAAGTAGTTTACATTTCCAATCGCACCCATGTGCCCACTGAATTAGCTTTTTCATTAGATCGTTCTCTAGTACCGTGAGTGTTTCAACTTTTATCTGATGGTTCTACTTCCACTTAAGCAAATGGCACTCTACATACAGCCTACAAGTGCCAGACTTCTAAATCTAAATGTCTCACACTAACAGTCGATTCCAAGATTTCCATCATTTGTGTCAATCTTTCAACTGTAGGGTAATCCAATCAGGCAATATGCCAGCCTCAAGAGGAAACACCACAATGGCAGCCGATCAGGTGGTCAATGCAAGAAGAACTGAGTCAGTTGATGCTGCGGCCATTGCCAAGCTAGTACAATCATCAACTGAGCAGGTGTTCGGCAGAGTGAACATTGTCAATCTCATGTAAGTCATCAACAGAAACTGTTCCTTGTCGTTTGAGGACATCGAGTCAAGGCGTTTTTCAACAAATATAATGAAATAGGGGTAAACCGTGGCTGGTATCCATGCTTTTGTTGTAGTGAGAGATCTAATCTAGCCGTTACACTCGTGAACCAGAATAATGAGCTGATGGGACAAGCGTGTCTGTTCGACTACCCAAATGTTGAGGGTGTAGAGCCAGGCTGCTGGGAAACATGGCTGAATCAACACTATGATGTGACTGGCTGTACAAGTCTCAATACCCTCTTTCTGCATTTCTTTGTGGCCAGGTGATATTACCTTATAATGCTGATAATAGTGCTCTGAGAAATATTACATCTATAATACTATTGGCGAGCTACTGAGTTCGACTGGGTGGTTATGGAAGAACTATACAACTGTTCTGCCTCACCATATGAAAAAACCAAGTTCCCTGAAGGCCGAATCTTAATCTGAAGTTTTACTCCGTGATTGTATTTGTTGTAGGCCAGAATATTCTCACGGCGCGGCTAAAGAAATCATCACTACAGTGTTCAATGCCGTGCCAGAAGCTCACTATGTGTTTCTAATGGTTCCTAAAACTGCTTATCCAGGTATAAAAGTGTGAATGAGTAAACAATTTATAGGCATACCAGTAAACTCTACACTATACCAATGATTTACACTGGTAGGAGAACCTGCAAGTGTCTAATACCAATCTAAAGACCCCATAGAGTTTTTTATATGAAATATAACTCTGCGGGCAAGTGACGAGTGCCTGAGTAGAATTTAAATATAAAAAAGTGGGATCTCGGAATAAACTGACCAGCAACTACACTCTATTTAACCTCGCCTTGCAATGAAATATGTTGTGATTTGCCATGATCTATACCATTTTAGACACCATCAAAGAAGGTTTGTCAGCTGTCATGTTGATTGTGATATGTAACAGACCTGTGAATGAATGTAACACTCTAATTCAATAACTATCATCAGGGTGGCCAGTTTAATAAAGTCAAATATGTGTGCATGTGATGCGCTTGCCCATGATGCTCACCCACCATGTGAACCTAATGGATGATGTCTCACTTCTGATGTTCAGTCTCCGCGCGTTTGCTATTTGAAACATTGGTCTATTTGATATCTGTAAGTTGCAGGTTCTGGTACTGGCCTGAAACTAAATTGAGCACTCAGTCTGTCCAAATCTCATTCTAAAGGTCTTCCTAACTAATCCTGCAACACACTAAAATGATAATTTATTGTGTACAGTGTTTGTCTCGCTCATTCAATAGCCAGATGCTCTAAATACACACATTATTCACGTGAATCTATATTGAACAGTTTTCTTTTTTGTTTTCCAGAAGCCGCTCTCAGCAACATTTTTAAACCAAGGGATGTGGGTGATTTCCCTGGCCTAGACCAGCATGTTGTATTCTCCACGACAAGAGATAAATTTGTGCCGATGCTCCATGTTAGACAGGTAAATCGCTGGCCCAATTAGTCATCTGCTCCATCAAAACAAGAAACACTACCACATGAGAGACAGTAGTGTTCTGTATATATCCCCGTTCCCAGCTTGAATTGAGGTGTGTTTATGTCTGGAACAATCTGAAGCCTCTCTATAGCTGAAATTGATGGGACAGTTCAGGGTAGTACTTGGCCGATGTTCGCAAGATTCTGAAAACAAAATATATGAAGGGAAGGATAACTCTATAAAATCAAGTATCAACGAATGGATGTCCGTGACATAATGGTAATTATTCTTACAGGCTCGTGTTCAAGATCATGATGACCTCACACCTATCTTCGATAAGCAGAGTGATATGCTCAGCAACACGTATGGAAACTTCTTCCTAGCCGAACTTATCGAGGCTCAGGATGAAAATATGCACTGTCTGGTTTCTGAGGTACAGAAAGAAATTACTGCAGAATGATTCCGCAAATCACTGCTCAGCATTTTCCTACCCGGCACTCAGTCATTCTACCTAATTGGGCCTTTCAAGTTTGAGGTGGTTTTACAGTGGTATGAACTAGGAGCTATGTGAGCTCATGGTTGCAATGGGAGCCAATTCTGAGCCAAGCATTCTGACCACTGATCTATACCGCTATTGCCATTCTCAGTTTCCGTGGCCACAATATACAAATTTTAAGCCATTTTCACAACATTCCATTTCTTTTTTCAGATTGAAGGAACTGCTGTTGGTTTTATGAGCCTGTGCACGGATGTCAACCTGGATTTACTGAACAGATGTTTTGACTTAGGGCCACTACATGGCCTAAGAAAGATGCATCCGGATGATATTACTGCACCCTCTAAATCCCCTGAACCAGGTAAGTATTATTATCTTGAATGTGGAGAGGAAGACCCTCGTTCATGAATGATTGTCATGTTGACTGGTGAGGGCAATAGGTTCTAAGTGATGCGTTGTGTGGGTCATCCATTCCAACAACCATGGCTAAACCAAGTGTCAGCAATCTTTGGCATAGCAATAAGACTGGACAGTACTGCAGTCTAAACTTCTCTGGCTGCAGGATATGTTTTTGGCAGTACGTACATCCATATTTACAGTTGAGGAGAGAGTAGGTAAATCTGAAGGATCGGTGAGGAGTGAGAGATCTGCAGCTGGCTCCACCAAACCAGACAAACCTGCTTCACCTATACCAGGTAAGTAGAGATCTGCAACTGGCTCCACTAAACCAGACAAACCTGCTTCACCTACACCAGGTAAGTAGAAATCTACAGCCGGCTCCACTAAACCAGACAAACCTGCTTCACCTACACCAGGTAAATATAATGAGACAGTCTCAATACAAGTGTTAGCAGCCCTTCTAAGTATATACCTACTTTGTGTTTAGTTTGTTATCAGGGTTACAATGCACATGACTGGAGAATGGTAGTGCCTATCAATGCTTCATAGCTTTCCATACGAATACCAGTTTGAATATCATTCAATGACAAGCCTCCCACCATATGCCTCATAGGACTAAATTTGAAATTTAGTACCACTGTACTATACCAAAAATATGAAGCTGCAAAGATCATGGATATCACATTTTCTTAAATAACTTCCCTCTGGTCGATATAGAAATCTAAAATACAGAACCGCCTGAGAAATAGAATTTTCCTTCTGCGGGCCATTTTATAGCACATATATACCTGTTTTTTATAGTATATAAATTTTCAGCAATAGTTAAACACGCAAATTATCACAGTATTTTTCGAAATACTTGTGACAAATAAACATACACATACACAGTTTGCCACTATTGACTGCATAAACCCTGTAAACACTGTTGGTGAAATGAAACATCGCCTTTGGCCTTGACAGATCAGCCATGTTTTTTGGTTTCAGCTCAAGGTGAGGCTGGCATCCAGAGACGATTGAGCGAGGAAATGCTTGACTACATGTCAGGAGTAAGTGGATCTCTTTCTACTAGTCGTGCCTCTTCTGTCATGGAGAAGGTAAGTAAATTTTACAGGCAAAATAGTTTTGAGTAAATCTTAATTAGGTGAGGTAAGTTATAGCATAGTTTAGCAGCGCTGAACTAAATATGTCCTCCCTTAATGTCTTCATGGCTAACAAACAAAAGGTATGCCCAAAACTCGGTGCTCCGTCATAAAAATACTTGCTCTTTTAGTTCATCCTCTGGAGTAGAATCTACTTGCCTACAATCATAGAATTAAAGTACCTTTGGCCATTTGATGCCTTTTTGAGGGGCTAACTTTGCTTCATTTGGATGTATTTATTAATATTTTATTATTATTAATATACAATATAATATGTAGTTTTATTAATGGGTAATTGTTAATATACAATAATGTAATTTAAGATAACTATATTGTAATATTCTCTGTTCAGTAATTATACCTCTCTATCCCAGTCATGTATTCTCCTAATATAGCCAGAGTCTGATGGTGAAGAGGAATCTGACCAGACAGTGGATGTGAAGGAAGCACTCATGAAACAAGAACCGTCCTTACCCAAAACACCCAAGAGGTTCATACCAGAATATCACGGAGAGTCCAACGCGTTTAGCATTCAGCTGTTCTGTATTGATGACCAGTATGAGATGAGGTAGGCAAATACAGTGAGCTCAGAAACCGCTTCATCTGCTGACTTTTCTAGAGGTGATCAGATCTCTCTGTATGAAATTTAAAGCGATCCTCTAACATGTATCTCTAAACCAGGAAAAACCTTTCTCACTACCAACGCTAGACATATTTTCTGCAATACTGCCAGACTACATTTTTTCTTGTCCAAATGAATGGCTCAGCATTTTGACAGAGATTTCGGGAACACTAATAGTCTGACTACGATACCATCCATCTTTTCACAGATCATTGGACTTACTGCGTCAAGCATTTAAGAAGATGCCAGACAAAGAGTTTGCTGTGATGACTGTACCCCATCTCGTACCGGAGTTTCCTCTTTTACAAAAGTTTCTCAGAGTTACACCACGAATCTCCAGCACGCTCTCGCAGGAGCTCTATGTGTTCCATAAAATGGGACTAACAGAGTGAGTATTAGCTTCTCAAATGGTAATCATTGGCAATCATAGATGGAATGATTCAGTAGTTACTGAACCTCCTTTGGTGACTTAATAAGCCAGTGTTACTGTCCATAGACTCAACTGAGTAATCACGAGAAGATACCAGTAGTCAACCTCTGTATCCGTATCAACAATTGTGACATTTGTCTGTATGCCTTGGCCAAGTTCTATCCGGCAAAGTAGTCGAGATCAGTCAGTTGCTGATATGTGATAGACATTTAGGCAACTTACTCCCCGTAACCCAGCTACGCATAATCATCAAACCGTAGTACTAGTTTCACTTTGCAAACAGGGTCGTCATATCACAAACTTAATGTCAAATTTCACTGATGATACATGACCATGTGGAAGGCTTCATGTCAATCTATCTAGGTAGACTGCCAAAGGCAGATTCCTCATGACGCGACCCACCACTCTTCTCGATTCTCCGCTCTCCTCCTCATCACGGCGTATGTGCTTCGGTCTCTGATGTCATCCACTATCCTGATCCTTTTCCATCCCTTGGGTTGCTTCCCTTCCATCCATCCTTCCACAGTGGTTTGCAAGAGGCTCTCATGTCTAACAACATGTCCAATCTACCGTTGTTTCCTTCTCCTTATCATTTTCATCAACCCTTCTAAAGAGAGAAAGGTTTCATTTAGATGTGGGTGTTTAATGGCTGTCAACCTTTTGCAGAGATTTCACTGTTCGAGATGCAAAGATGGCGGATACTGAAGCTATTGAAAGCTTGGTCAGTACTCTGACCCTCAAGGACAATCTTCTACGTGACCTTGCGCAGTATAATGCTGCTAGACGCGATCCCGTAAGTAAGATGGCGGCCACACATCACCCGCCCTCGATACTTACAAGACCAAGGCTTGTGCGAGGTGTTTCTCATAAAACTAACCTTGCATGAGCGTTCCATTGATCTGAATGTCCTAAGAGTGATTGGTCACTTGTTAAGAATATTGCTATAGTACTGTTAATTGTATACATGGACAACTCTTGCTTTTTGGATATACTTCATTAGCAACTTATGAATGTAGGAAATAGTTGTTCTTTGGCAATTGTTTAATTCTTGTTTTTTTGTCGGTAGGATGGCACAGAATTGAGAGCGTTTGTAGCAGATGTCTGTGGTCAAACAGTTGGAATTGCCATCTTGCGACGAGAGGAAGACATCGAATATATCAGATCGCACTATAACATCGGTTCGTATGCACCGCGAGCAATGCCTCGGTTCGTATGCACCGTGAGCAATGCCTCGGTTCGTATGCAGCGCAAGCAAAGCCTCGGTTGGTAGCTCATCTGAGTGGAGTCTAGTACACTAGATTATCACACTGGGCTTGGGGCTTATTTTCTAGTTCATCTTTCATAACAGTTTGCTTCTTCCATAGATTCCATTCGGCAGGCTACTTATATTTAATTAAAACTGACCTATGGAGTTATCTTCTCATGAATCATTGACATACGCCCATTCACAGCCCTCCATGCTATACCATGGTGAACCTCAACACTTTCTGACCAGTACACTCACAAAAACAATTGTACTTCTTATGGCGTCTGCACTGTGAGCACTATACTGCATACTGGTAAGCACTAAAAGGCTGAAGATGAACAAATTCCTGAACACAAATATTTCTCTTTTGGTGCAGAAGACTTTATATACTTCAATCATCATGGACGAACAGAACATGGCCATCTTCATCACTTCGCCATGAACCCAATCTTCAACCATTTCTCGAAACAGTTCATCAAGGAGATTCTGCGAAAGTCCTGCAAGACGAGTCTGTACTACCCAATCTACCCACCTCATTCAACCAACAAGGTGTGTACACGTACTTATAGCTCAATATCGAATCTCTTATTACATGACAGACTTCCAGAACTTCGACCTGATATCCAACCCAGTGTCCAAGAATTATGATTATTAGTATTTTCATTGTAGAGAATTGGCCACAAACCCCCGATGCGCTTTGTTTTTATAAGAAATCCAGTCTGTCTTGGTATTCTTGACTGGTTAGCTTTTTTCTCTACAGAATGTTGGTACCCACTCTATGCTGACCTGCCTGAATGACCTTGTACCAGTCAGACCCAGAAGACAGATTATTTATCCCTTAGACGTGCTGGAGGATCGGGCACCATCTAAACGCGTACTTCAGGTAAATTCTCACAAACTGTCAGAAACTGGCGCAGACAGAACAGCAACTGCTGGGAAAGTGATATAAAGTAATTTTCCATTTGTCTAACATTAGAGAGTTTGCGGAGTTGCGTTTTCGTATACACAAACAGAAAACGGCTTCGAATTGATGTCATTGGCGCGCAAATCCAGATGAGTTACCATAATTTTATGTACGTACGAATTTTCTTACTGAGCGAGTCATTATACGTCAGTAGATGGAATCGCTAAAACTACAGTTCTGTATCGGGGTGCGCATCTCCGCAAATTCTCTATTGTCCAAGCCTTCCACTCCATTTATTGGACATATTAGGTGTTTGCAAAAATCTCTGCTGTGCGTTCACATTCATAATTGTGTACAGAAAGCTGGATGCGTGATAATCAATCTGAAGGGAAATACTTTATTTTGGCTGTGTTTTGTAGAAGCATGAGCCTTATGCTCTCTGTCATGTGAACAGGAAGCTGACCCTGGAACCCAAGGTCACCATCAATGCCAGAATTGTGGTAGTGGGAGCTTCAACAGTTGGTCTTTCCTACCTGGAGACTCTGGTATTCTGGTAAGAATCAGTTTATACATGTTTCATAACGCATGCATCTGCATGTATCACCCCTCAGTTTGGCTTAACATTGTGCCAGCAGTTAGTTGTCTCATTCAGCGAAACTTCTTTGAATCAGTGTAGACCAACCCTCTGACTCAAGGGCCAGTGGGCAAATGTCACTGTGTAAAGTCTGCACAGTAACATTTGCTCTTCATGTAACTGGTATTGAGATTGCACAAAACGAAGGGATAGGTTTTTAACTAGATAAATAGCATAATGTAAGTTAACCCAACAAACCTGGTATTTTGAAGCATGTGCCAGACAGTGAAGAGGATTTTTGTATTAACAATCTTACTTTACTTTGTAGCCCCCACTTGAAGTTTAATAATCTGATGTTGATTTCACCGCATGGATTGCCTGGGGAGTTATCCCCAGATGAGCTCAGAGATAATCTACAGAGTACAGAGCATTGTTATAATAGTGAGGATCACACAAACATCTCACTTCGCTCCTGGGTCAGCGTTGTCTATGGCAAAATGACCAAAATAGACAGGTTAGTTTGAATCTAGCTTAATACTCCACCTTCACCTTGTTACATCATGTCACCAGGTCTGAGTGTGGGTGCTTGGTGTGTATGCTCTCAGTATGCTCTCAGTCTGAGTGTGGGTGCATGGTGTGTATGCTCTCAGTTGGCCAACTTCCAGAATGATCAAATATAATATGAACATTAGAAAATGTTTATATGAAAACTGTTTACACTGGTGGTTTCAATTAACATTGGCCAAAACAATTGTCTTTATGGTGGGGGCTGAAGAGATA
>Ga0224511_10000877_pt1 | contig 16384 bp, 6 predicted proteins | sample SF_May12_sed_USG_2_FD_169988 | JGI IMG/M metagenome (GOLD analysis project Ga0224511, IMG submission 169988) | Sediment microbial communities from San Francisco Bay, California, United States - SF_May12_sed_USGS_8_1 | ecosystem: Environmental > Aquatic > Marine > Sediment | place: USA...
GCTTGATATATGCTACAACAGTTAATGTAACAAAAGGCGCCTCATCTTTTTATTCTGTCCTGCTATACATGTAACGTTGATATGGTTTGTTGTGTGTGTAATAAACGTTTGCATTTGAAATTGTTCGTTTGTTAAAGGTTGTTTTATTCATAACACTGAACGTGTTAAATGACATTACTTAACATTTTAATAGTAGTTGTCTTTGTGCCCTAAAGGTGAGCGCAAATGGGCTGCGTAGATTGAGGACCCGTGTTTGAATCCCACGTCAGACAACAACTTTATTTACTAGGTTTCAACAAAAACCGAAACCGGTTATTGTAAAGCTGAAATCGGCGGGCGGTCGGGCTGTCGTCAACCTTTGGTTTCCGCTCAATAACTTGACTTTGCTCTGCCCTATTGACGCAAAATTTACTGTCTGTGTGGCTTAAATAATAGTTTGTATCAAGAAGCAGCTTAAAATTGATATCCAGACATGTGCTATCAAGGTCAAGGTCATTCTTGACAAAAGAGAAATTCATTTTCCACTCAAAAACATGTGTTTTAGTCTGGCCTTTTGACACCAAGCTTGCTGTATGTATGTAGATTATGTCAACAGGCACCTTGCATTTGCTACCCATATTTATGTAATAAAAGACTAGGTCACTGTTACCGAAACAATTACACATTATGTTCATATCATATTCAATGCAATGCTTTTTGCCAATATAAATTGAAGTGATGTCAAATTTTAAATGTTGCAGACAAGGTATACTGATTTAAAGTTTAGGGCAACATGACACAATAGCTCAAACATAATATTGCTTGAAGCGTACAGAAGACAACGCCATTAATATTCAATAAAACTCTTTGGAAACGTTATCTATGTTTTTAAAGTAACTGCCATTGTGCTTTATTACATGTATATATGGCGCATGATTTGGGTCAAATGTACCTACCGTACCGATTGACTAAAAATCCAGCTGTAGTTGGATATTGACCAATCAGGGGGCGAATTAGAGCTGTAGCTCTATATCCAGCTACAGCTCGATGTTTAATAGCTTATCCCATGTAATGATTGAATAAATCCAGCTGTAGCTGGATATTGACAAAAATCATGCGCCATATGTATATGTGTGCTATTGTTAATCGATTGTGTCTGGAGCACATAGGTTTGGTCGGCTGCTGTCTCTAAACTTTAGTCTATATATCATTATATCTGTATGTTTTATCTAAAGTGTTCCGCAAACAGAAAACGATCCTCTTAAATATATTGTCAGTTTTGAAAAATTATATAACGTAAATGCTGGCATTTTAAATCAAAACAAATATTTAAGCATAAAACATATTTCACATTTGTTTAAACAGCCATTGCTTAGAATATAATACATGTGTCCGCTTCGAACCCTACCACAGGAAATGGTTCGAAGTGTCAACTAAAAGTCTATTCAGTTTTTATCAATATAAATTCAATACGTAGCAAAACTTTTAATGTAAAGGCCAATCTTTGATTTTTTTGTTTCCGGCTGCACACGATCGAGTTGCATTAAAAATGTTAACCTTATACATATCTGGAACGACATTTCATTTCTAGACTAGTTACATCGCTATTAACTTTATTTTGAACAGTTTGGATAATTTTTAATGCGACGAAGTCCATTAAAAATAACGGGTTCCGGACATAATTCAAAGAAGAATGAAGCTCATAGTGTGGATCTCTTCTGTTATTACGTGTAAGTATTTCAACTGTTTTATGACGTGTTGCATTTTGTAAATGTAAGTGACATTGTACAATGTCAACGGGAATGAATTATCAGTTCAGCGTTTTAAATACGTTTAGATTTGCAACTTTAATGTAAGACGTTATCGTTGTTTGTTGTTGTTGTTGTTTTGGAAGGTATCACGTCTGTGAACTGCATGGGGCTTTTTCGACGCGACGCGAATATGTACGCTCAGCGTCCAGTTGATGGATTTATTGAAAGGTGAGTCTGTGTCTTCCAATGGTGTGTTATGCGCTTATTCCGTAAATGGAAGTTTGTATTGATAAACAAAACTACAAAAGGTGAACTATAGAAATAGGAAATGAATTGTAAACAAATATATTCGGAATTATTTCATCATACTTTTTAAAGAATAGCGTTAATCTGTTCTTTACATGTAACTCAATACAAGTTTATCAAGAACACGTAGTTTTTGTCTTTATTTGACCACTTAATACAAAATGCAAAACTGTAAAAAAAAACCTCCACATCAACATTACGAATATATTAATCACTAAATTTTGGAGTTCATAATAAAGTTGTTTAGGAGTCACCCATTTACGACATATGACCATTAAGAGCAATGTATGTAATATGTTAATATTACGAATAAAACACATATTTGCCCATTAAATGCAGTACCAATTTTGTTTCACAATGTTTTCTTTATTAACAATAAAATATGTTGTAATATAGACAAAAGAATCTGGCTCTAGCTATTACATATGCTGTATAATGGTCCAACTTATTGTTTTCTTGGCCAACGTGATATCCAATATCAACATCATAATTATTTGATATCTAATAAGCGACTTCTTTTTTGATTATATAAACATTATGTTTTTAATTTGTTAATCGTATTCATCTGTAATCAATTATATACGTATCTTAACACACAATATCACGGGATATTAGACATTTACCAATGTAAGTTGAAACGGAGTTGGAATTTGGAAGCGTTATACTTTAAGGGGTTGTTTCAAAACTATTCATGTTGCACTGGTAAGGTCAAACGTAAAAATAGAAGTTTTGTTTTTATTATACATTTAATTAACTTTGCTTTTCATCTCGCGCGATGTGCTAGATATCCCTAGCTCCCTGACAACTTTTGCAGCTTTCTCTTCAGACAGTTGATTCGTATGTTAACTATACTAATTGGGAATTATGATAACAAGTACAATAATTTCAATTTTTACCAAACAAATAAATACATTAAATATGTAATAATACATAAAAATATATATTCAAAGTTATTTAGTTAAGGATTTGCCTTTGTACAAAAATAGCTTCTACCTTGGGTATAAGTATCTCCAACATGTAGAAATACATTACCCAGGTTTGCTGGACGATTAATAATGGTGCTGTTCAGCGTACATCTTATTTGTAATTTTGAATGTGCTGTAGGGTCAGTTTATTTTGAGTTTGTTTTGTTTTTTATGCCTACGATGGTTCGCTATCGCCAGATTATTAGCGTTAATGTTCGTTATTCTGTAAAGCCCCCCCATACACATACAATATAATTGTCAATAACATTGTCAATAATGACGATTGTCAATGATAGTTATCGTTCATGGGTGGTATTGAAGGCCTTGTCAATGTTCTAATGAAAATTAGAGATCGAAAATAGTTATTGGCGTATTGACAATTTATTGGTGAGTATTTTGCGCTTATCAATAACATTGACAATAAAACAGTGTAATTTATAGACGCTTACGATGGTAATAACACAGAAACTCCAATTTTACAGCACTGCCACATTACTTGCCTATTTTAAATAACACTTAAAAAAACTAGTGGCAGTCTGAAGCTAAGACATACACTTTTACATAAACTACAAAAAGGTCCATAGTATGTTTACTATTTGACTCAAAAGTTACGAAATTTGTTCATTTATTTTAGTCGGTCATCATACAATGGAATCCATTAATTTTCTATAATCGTCGAAGTACAAAAGAACTAAGTTTATGGCAAAAATTTAAACCGTCAACTTTTTTGAATCAATATTTTTTACACTTATATTGTGTGTGTATGGGGGCTTACCTAAATTTATGGGAAAAAAAAACAAACTAAAATATGTTTATTTGTTGGACATACTGGTTTGATAGTTATATAGTTCATTAGTTGTTACAATACTACTGAGATGCCCCCTCAAAATGCTCGGCGTCGGTCTCCGTTCTCGTTTCCACTTACATTCGTAAATGATTAAAGAATATTCAACATGCGCGCGCATACATTTTGTGTAACTGTCACATAAATAGACCTAGAAATGACTGCTAAAGCAGGTCAACCTACCATATTATGTATTGACAAATATTGTAAATTTTGTTTGACCAGTCATATGGCGTGTTTTTATAGTTGATTGTGTAATGAAAATATAGGTCAAATTAAAGACGATATATCTGTATATTTCTATAAAATGTGTTTACATGCAACTTTTTACCACGACTAGGCAGTAAATTATACTCCGATTATAATGGGAAACTGCCATATTAAGGTACTCAAGCCAGTTATAATATTTTTAGTTGTTGAAAACTGTTGCCCTCATAACGCTGATTTTGTAATGAAGTTTGACTTCAATCGATAAATCAGTTGCCCTGGTGGCCTATATTTAAATGCAACGGAATTGCGGTGCAAGGGTTACCGCGTTCTATTTCGGGTTTAGACAAGCTCCAAATGTTGGATTTTCGTTTATTGCTGTTGTGTATATTTTGTGGTCCAGAACACATAATTTGCCATGGCATTTTTGCAATTTAGTTTGTGTACTTAATTATATACTGTATTATATGTGATTAATTATAAAGGCAAAATGATTATGGCACGACATCTTTAATTGACAAAATGTTTTTTGGATATGCTTTGGATATGCCTTATTTTGACATTGATTATGACAGCTAATGACTAAGACAGTTTTGGTTTAAAGTTTTGTTACTTTGCTGGATGCTTCATGTTTAAAAGGTTATATTTTTACATGTATTCGCCTTTATTTCAAAGGATGTTTGTGTCATTTAACATGTTTGTACTGCACTGCAACACTCGTACGTCTCTTTATAGGGCCGTACACGTGACAAAAGTCGGCTGTGCAAGCCTTTGTGAGGGAAGCAACATCTGTATGTCATTCTTCTTCACGCCCGGTGACGGTCAATGCCAGCTACACTCAACGGTGTTTGATCCTGCATTATACACCGGGTCAACCGAGCCCGCGACCGACGTCCTCTACTACGAAAGAGGTGAAAGTAGTATGTTTCTAGTTAAAGCCTGAAGCATTCTAAATAGTTTAGGTTTGTGTTTGGAGTTGGAATATATATTAATGTGTTTAAATGTTCGACTTACATCAAAGTAAATATCACAATCACGCGTTATAATAAACTAGTTAAATAGTATATGTATGATATGTGTTTTAATACAATGTTTATATAAATACATGTTACATTTTAACACAATATGGATTTTTATGTCAAAAAGAAAAAAACAACAAAATATTGAATTCTTTTGTCAAATGCGTCAACGAAGAATACGCCATTAGCGCCGAATAAACGTGTCCAACGCTTATCCGTAAATGTGTGATGTTTAAAAATAGACTGCATGTGATGTTTAAAAATAGACTGCAAATGACCAATGTGCATGACGGCCTTTCTACATTTCCCTTAAATACGTTATGTCCGGCATAAGTTTTTTTAAGGTTCTCATTAGTGTATCTACAAGATAGATGTTCAGTGTTCTGAGAGCGTCATGCTTATGCACAAACTAATTGACATGAGCAAACAAATATACGTTTCAACAGTATGCTATGTGATGAAATAACATATCATTACAGAGCATGTGGAAGTGCCGTTTAATTGCGACAAGATAGGAAGCGGCGAGTGGACTGAGGCCAGGCCTTTTATCGGCCCCAACTTCAATGTCATGTTAGTGTCGTGCATATGTGTTTTCTTGTTATAACAGTCTTAGAATTCGCATGGCCAAATTTGTATAATAATTGTTAAACGTTTGATAGAAACATGTGTTCATTCAAGCTAGTCTCTCCAAAGAGTTTCGTCAAAGACTCAAATATAAAATACAATAATTCTACAAGCATTGCCAATTTGACTGTTATACGTAATGTACAAAACACGATGTACATTAAATTGTCCTTTATAAACTTATATTTAAACAGGCACTTTAACGTTGAAATGCAACTCTAATGTACACCAGAGTGTATTCCCCTGTGCCATTTTCCCTGCTGTTCCTGCAATGCGCTGATTGGATATGTTTATGCAGGCTTCTTGGCGGCCCGGAATTGCCGTTTACGAACGCTTCAGCTGCGTGTGCTAGTGCCGGTGGCCGTCTACCCCGACTCGACACTATCCACAAGCTGGAGTTCTATCAGACTCACGTCATGACCTGTCCATGTAGGTGTTATTGTTTGAATGCTGAATGACAAGTGAAACGCAATGAAAGAACGACACGTATATTTAAATAGCTCTGGGGTATTCTTTAACTACAAATACTGAGTACAGTCTAATGAAGTCCAATAAAAAGGTCTATGAATTTTCAACATTTATTAACATTGCATTTTTGAACATAACAAAATGTCAAAAAGAAAGATATACAAGTCGTTTTCTACAAGTTTATGTAAATTCGCCATATTTTGGCTGAGGCAAAACATCTAACATACCAGATAAGTTAATGGGACATGTTTACGTATTGTTTTATCAGTGACGTTATTAAATAACGTCACTGATTTTGTCTTTTGACCTCACAATATCGTAATTTGATGTATTATTCGACGACAGAAAACACTGTCATGATAAACGCAATCTATTTCAATATATTTCTGTTTACAGCCGTCAAAGGCCTACGTACCAGCTTTTGGTCGGACGTAGTTGGCGATGGTATGATTTTGACTTACTAAATTTTCGTTTAATACATTGTTTGAATATGCCCTTTCAATGACATGTATTTAATCTTTATTTCAGTCATGGTATGCCTGGCAACATTTGCCTGAAAACATGAAAGTATTTTTGTATACTGCTTGCATATAAGTATATATGCTGCACAACGCCATACTTTAGGCATTATACACGTGTCTGCGGTAGTCAAATAAAACATGAATCAACGGAAATGGATTCACAATACGTTGTTTACAAGAAATTGTTTCACCTAAAGGTACAAAATTAAAGAAAACAACAGGAATCGTTTCAGATGTGACAAGACATTATCAAATATTTCTGAAATTTCCGTCTTACATCCGAAAACATTCATTCGAAAAAAATCGTGACCTAGATGCTGCCAAAAAAGTTAAATAATTAAATATATAATTCATCAGTTGTCGTATAGAATATCACTGACAGTAAATAAGTATATAAATATGATTTAGGTCGTTAATAACAACACAGTACTATGGATATGAATATGGTAGGGACTTGATTGTATAAATATATTTCCAGCCACTCCTGGCGTCTGGAGAACCAGCAGCGGTGTTGTGATCCCCATGGCACAAGGCCCTGGGACCTACTGGGCTGCGGGCAAACCACAGTTCTGGGCTGCACAACATTGCACGGAAATGGACTTTAAATACGGGTTCAAGCTTGATGATGAATATTGTGGTACAGTTGAAAGCGTAATCTGTGAAAGAGACTAAATGTGGAAGTTAAACGATTTACAAGTCGCGGTCATTTTGTTTAGATTTAAGTCACCGGTATTAGTGTTTGTAATCATGTTTTACATATTTCTTTCCAATAATTACTTAAGAAGCAATCATATATCAAAATCAGAATAGTGCTTTTTCAAAACAATTAATTACACGTTATCTTATTATGAGTATTATTTTTACACTGAGGTTAAAAAATATCACAATTAATGTAATGTTGATATTATATTTATTTTACGAAACAATACTAAACAATGGTATTGTATGTGGATATTGACCCAGACTTGACCTTTATGTAATACTATATTATCTTTCAAATACGAGTGTTATATTAGATATCGATAATGCAATCTCTAGCAAAGTCGCACATGGTTGTTTAATCTTACTGTTTAAATGCTCAATACACGTTTTAATATTAACAGTACCTGCGTAGCCGAGGGTTTTCTTGCAATGCCAGCGTTTGAATAGTCACGAGTTCGAGCTTCAAGTAATTAATTGTTTAAAATTAGCACAATTCTGCCGATCTGCAACGTTTATTGATTTAAGAGATTCAAACAATCAAGTATTGAATTCGAAACCGGATAATTTGTGGTAGATTACTTTTATTATTTGAATCTTTAATGTACGACTGAAATTGATGTCATTTCACATTTTGCTAATATGCGTACGATTCTATTCTATATAGCATAGTAGGGAAAGAAAGTATTTTACTTCTTTTGCTTTCTGCAATGTGCATTGATGTGTATACTTTATTTAACCGTTTCCTCTATTGTGTATTATTGTTATGTTCTAGTGTAAATATACCGTTACCTCTACTTGCAAAGTAGGATTTACAAGACCAAATAGAGTGTCTATTTGTCTGTAACATCTCCCAACATTGAAGGTCTTTTCACAGTGTTTAAACAAGAATGTGTTAAGAAAAGAACTATCATGAGTACTAATGTGTATTTTAGAACACAACAATTTTCGATGATTGTTAGGGTTATACAAATTCGGTCATGGGTAAAAACAGATTGTCATCCGGATAACAAAACAGTAATAATATGGCCAAAGAAAGTGTAACCGTCAGTATGTTTTGCACCAAAAATATATAATTATGCATTAGCTTATTATTAATGTTTTGTTTTTTATATCTCTTACTGACGGGTCATTTAGGTGGAGTTTGTTCCCTTGACCTAGCATTTGGCAAATGAAATTGTGCTTTACTTGAACAAGTATGTGTTGTTTGTCTGACTAGAATGTGCCAATAAATTGTGTTTTGTGAAAGTTTTGTGTCTTGACAAACCTAAGTTTGCCGCTAACAATATTTATATTATTTCTTTCAATTGATTATTCATATTCTACCAATTATACCGCGACAAATATATTTTGTAGATTAACCTCGCTAGGGTTTACGAAGCGTAAAACAGGTTGTGATTCTCAACGACGTCATGTAGGTGGTTCTCATCAAACATTTTATTATATTTTTTATTTTGAAAACTAAACCTATTTTAAATTGCCGATGTGTGCACAATAATACTATGCTAATTTTGTAAATTTTAATGCAAATTGTAGGAAAACGCAATTACCGTAAAACCATCTTTAGAATATTAATTATTATTTAATTTTTGTATTTTTAAACTGTTAAATGGTGACTTGTAAAATCATTTCAAAGACATACAAGAATATACTGCGTTGAAGTATACGTTTGTAAACTCATCTTTCGTTTTTTTTGTCTCAAATTGACCAATTAATAATATAACAGAAGAGCTTTATAGTAGAGCTGGTCACACTTAAATATTAATTGTTATTATTATAATGTTGTGATTTGACGCAGTAATCAATTAAGGATTTTTGGCGTGTTGCCAAAATGGTTGTTTCTCACAGAGAGTGTGATTGGTGCTAAACGAAGTTAAATTCAATTTTAGATGAGGATCACGTTGTATGTTCATATTGCCGGCCCCTGTTTGTCGGCATATGCATTGTAAATATGATGTCATAAATTTAAATTACAAAATGTAAGATTTGAATCAATGTTCACCGTGTTACTTTTAATATGCCAAATGTGTTTTTATTGTTTTATTACACTATATATCATCTTAATTGCCATTATTACGTATACAAGACTAATTACTGTTTAATAATAATTTTTCATTTATCAGATGTTGAATGTTTGATCACACACTTTCAATGATTGAATTGAATGATGATTTCAACAATTAGCATTGTCAAACGCTTAAATATCTAAATACTAAACGTCAGTTATAAGAAATACAAAAAAAAACAAAATGGTTTATTGTCACATAAAGGAACATTTTCGCATCGAACGGAATGAAATATCTCATCATACATAAACCGTCATTCACAATCGACCTTCAAATGAAAATACTCGTCGAACATGCGGGTAATAGGCTGTTATTTAATAATACATTTATGTTTTCTGCAACATCGCCAAAACATAAGTGCATTAACGTATTACTCACGGCTTGCATGTTTGGACACAGCAACATACGTTTTTCATGTTATTCTTTTATGTGTTCCTTAAGTGAGTTCATATTCGTAATCTGTTATAACACACTTATCACATCTGACGTATTTTCAAGTAAGGTATCATACTGAGCTTGTTCTTCCTAACGTGCACAAAATAAACTACTCTTACAAAACAAGAAGCAGCTACTTGAGATTTCAGCTTCAACAACAATGCTGCAACTCGGTATGAATAGCCTCGCTATATTTTCCTGTGCACCCATTAACTTAACCTGATTTAACCGCGAAAACATTCGGGTGTTTTTTCCATCAGTTTGTTATCATTGTCGCTGAAATAACTTTAAATGTACACATTGTTAACGTTAGTAGGTTTGGGTCTTTAACATCGGAATGCACAGAAGCCCACATTCACTTGCGAGATTTTCCGACTGTGTTGCGATAATGTTCAAATGCTTCCATGCATATGATTATATGTCGCCAAATACGTTTATCTTGATTTTGATTCTTCAGGAAATTTAGTAAATTAAGGTACAAACATAGTTTTAGACATTCGAAACACTTCAATTAAGTTCTATTTACACGTGTTAAAACCTTTTTTTAAACCAAATGCCTAATTGTGCACATTTGTATGTCGACTGGATGTAAAAGCGTTTAACGGAATAATACTTGTCCCTACGTTTCGTACCAGAACCCTATATTTGTATTATATAAACAACCCTTATGTGTCTACTTTTTGTGGCATTATGTTGTCACATTAAAACAGAAAACTTTAAGCATGACGTTTTATCTTCAATGTAAACATTAAAAATATATGTTCTATATTGATTAAAATATTCAGAACATTTTTTCTTCAAAGAATGACTCTAAACCTCGATAGATCGCGTTGAAAGTCTTGTTAGATCTACAATAAAATAAAATGGAAATTTGTTGATTTCATCTACCGATGCAAAATTGAAAGAAAATTACCCTACCATTCATACTTCATTCATTTATCTGCAAACGCACTACAGTTTTTCCTACTTTTTAAAAAAAAGTCGAGCCCTACTTTTGCCCTAGTTTTCACAGAAGTTCATTTTTCCCCATATGTTTAGACACAAACTAAGATAAGCGGAAAAATCACAATTCTTTGATTTACATCACATTATACTAGTTGGTCAGCATATTTTTTATCAAGTCAAATTTCAGCAAAAGTATGCGTTTCTATATAATTTTTGCATATTTGACAATATAACACATTGCTGAGGTTTCTTAGACGTTTTCTGATTTAATTTCCTCCCAAAATCGCAATTACAGTGCAAATTCATTTGGATAAGTCTTAGTACCTATCTAAAGTGTTGGACAAACAAGTGTACTTTTACTTTATGTTATGATGAGTTGAAACTTAAAAAAAGTTAATTTCAATAGTGTTAAGTTTATAGTTGAGCTAGAAAGGTATGTTTTGAATATGAGATACAGTCTGCATTTATGTACGCTGAAAAGGTTTTTTTAATGATTTTATGTTTCCGTGTCAAGGCCATACGGAGGTGTGTCCCCTGAAGCTACATTTCCAGTTGTAAAATCATGTGAAAATACAGTCATTTTTTAAAGCGTCGAGTTCTTTCTTATTAGTAACATTTCGATTTTTTGGATTGGCCTAATCAACGGACCTATCAGAAATTACGTGTAGTTTGTTAACACTTAAGTCTATTGAACACAACAACGTTATGTAATAGCCTAGAAAGCGTGTGGGTGTAAAACAGTTTAATATTTGTGTTTGAAGTATATCTGTCTAATAAAAAAGCCACATTCCTTTATATATTTTATTTTCAAATTATCATATTGGAATATATATTATGTGCGTCAACAAAGAGTCTTAACATTTTAGTACTCAATAATAATCAAATACAACATTTTTGTCAGCTGCAAGTTTCTTGTGTTTAGTTCACATACACAAGTCAATTTAATATGGTAACACATGTTATAAAATAATTTTACATAGTGCCTGTTTAATAGAAAGAAACTAGATAAAACATGTTATCAGTCTGTCATCTCTTCAACCCGCTACAAGCGGCATCATGTGATTTCAGACCAAGATTGAAGGATAGATTCAAACACTTCTATATAGGAAATACAAAAAAGACATTAACTCTGTAGGCTTTTTACTACAGTTGTAGTTGATGAGTGTTACAGCAACAGAAACTTTAGAACAAATTTAATAGAAACCTCTGTAAAACGATGTTTAGATACACTAAATACATAATGTATTTGGCGCATTATTTAAAATCCCAGCTTTATAACTACAAAGAAACACAGCACACAAAAACTTCGTGACCTTTTACAGTAAATAAAAGATATTCCTACAGACTTAATGTTAATAGTCTTAAAAAGAAACACGTATGAATAAAACCACCGAATCACATAAGACTTATTCATTATCATAATGCGTTGTTGCTTTTCCGAAACATTATGCCTTTAAATAAAGCTGTTATTTATATTATTGTTTTCCGCTGACACAATGTGTTTCAAATATGTTTAGTAATGTTCAGTTTAACAATATCATTGATTAACAATGCTTTGTCAACAATATTCAGGGTTCACCATAAAGCGTTTTGGTATACATGTAGCTTGTTGCAGTAATGCAACAATAAATGATATTTCGCCATTTACAATATGTGTCTCAAATTCGATAATTGATACACATATCATGTATTTTGCAATACGGTTTTATGCTTGACTTATGTTACGATTGTCTGTGTGTGGGATATTATGTTAATTACGAATCTTTAAAATTACGTGTTTCAGAGTTTGATCATTGTTAATAGTTAAGGTAAGAGCTTTGTAATGGGTTTACAAATTTGCAGCCATGTAGAAAGTTCATATAATTAACATCATTTAGAAAGATGACATTTTACGACTTTACACCGAGTCACTTTTTACCAATTTTTTTTCAATTGATTGTATAAAAATATGTTTACATTAAAGGAATGTTATTATGTAAGAAATTATGCCCTTTAAATTGCATTTAAATAAAGGCAAGGTTAAAATGTATTAATAAAAACTTAACTTCATCTAAATGAAGACAAGCTTAAATATATTTTATTTTTTATTTGCGTATACTTCCACGACTATTACACAGCTCTTACCTTAAGGTAGATTTCCAGGAAAAATATTTATGTTTAACTCAATGATTACCCAAAACTTCAAAGAGTTCGCTGTTACATATTTACGATATTTTACAACAATGTTATGTTTTAAACACATTTCTATACACAACTATTAAACCTTAAAGTTCTTACAAAGAGGCATATGACTGCTAGCAGCTCCAATTTTGTCACTAGTTTTGTATAACCGTCCCAAACTAAAAACTACAGGCATATCTCCCTGATCCTAAACCAGAATATGTCCTACTCCCAGAACAACGAATGCGATCAGCGATACCAGATTAGCGGTTGCTGCAGAGACAGTTATGGACAGCGTCGTGGTCCCAGTAAGTGCCGGACTACCACTGTCGGTGGCATGGATCACGAGGGCGTAGGAAGACGTTGTCGCTTTGTCCAGGCCGCTGGTGGCTGCCACCGTCACTATGCCAGTTGAACTGCCAATAGCGAAGTCGTTGTTGGAGTTGCCGGCTACAAGTTATGGGTGATACGTATTTGAATTACAAGATGTAGTTGAAAACTGATATCGGTTTAAAACAAAGAAAACCTTCTAACATTTATATCTGAAATATATTTTGTTTCAGGTTAGAAATATAAATTTCAACGGGAATTTACAATATTTAACTGTGAAATATGCTGTTGTACCAGAATATATATTTTAGTGTTTAATGATAAGCCCACAGACATATGACCAACTTATCGTAAGTATGTAAACGTCGAGGTTTCTTTACACAGCGACACCTACAGCCAATATGGTACTCAATAACGTTGTTGGCTGATGTGCCATCGGCGTCAGTAGCAGTAAGCGTTGTCACAGTGGTGCCTGGAACAACAAAAAAATGCTAGTATTTATACTCTTATTTACTGTGTGTGTCAAAAACGTTATAATCTTAGTCTATGTATTTGGATCTTTCTGGTTTTTGTTTTATTTTGGTTTGAGTAATGCATTTGTCTCGATTCTTTTTCATATGAGCTTCATACAACGGGTTGTTTGCTGTGGTGTAATTTGATTTTTAAACAAAACATTACTACATTTATAAGTTACAGATAATATTTAGACAACAACTGAACCTTTATACGAATAGTTAGCTAGATAGATAGATAGATTTTTTATTCCCTCCAGGTGTTGGAGATATACATTCCATATACAATATATTCAAACATAATAAAGTAACACTAGAAAAAACAAAGTTACAGTTAAATAAATGAAAGATATGTACACAATAGTAAATACTCATGTCGAGCAGGTAAATGGTCTTTACAAAAACATAATATATTGTCAAGTAGGCCCAAATATTGACAAAGCGTATAACAAGATCAGTTTAGCATTTTAAGCACGTTTTAAGATCATAATTTTAAGAACAATGACGCATTGGTTAGTTTTATATTTATGCGAGATTCGTGTCTAAGGAGAATTGTATTTATGCAAACGTGAAAACAAAACAATCTATCTTAGTGAATGTACGAAATAAATATAACAAAATTATTACAAGTAATGCTTAGCGAGTTGTGTTAGTACGAAAGCGAAAAGCAACAAAACATAAAAAACAAGTTTTGTAATTTTTAAAACATGGCAAGAATGTCCATGTTCCATTATGTTCCTCTTCTTTTAAGCAGACGTGATATTACCTTGGGGAGATTTATCAGCAACTGATGCAGACAGGGTGGCAGCAGAGAAGGCGGGCGTGTTGTCATTGACATCAGTCAACTCGAAATACACAGTCACAGTCTTAAAGGTGGAACCTGAGTCGTCTGTACCGCTGTAATGTACCAAAACCGACACAACATAATATATAGGAAATACAATAATATCTGTATCCATATAACGTTTCAATATGTCTTTTGATAAAGGTGTTACATGTATAAACATTGATTCCACACCATAACCAACTCTAGTTAAATTAAAAAATTGTATTGGCAGTGTGTACCTATTTAAAACAGCTATGCTTAATACTTTTGTTTAAAGTGTTAACGTTTTCAATTTGCCATAAACTTAACTAAGTGTTGAAAACAGGAATAGATAGTTCCACAATTTCTTAATCTCCGCCCAAAAATGGCGAAATCTATTGTATATGTGATAACGCTTATCACAAACAGGAACCATGCTTTCCATTGTTTAAACTAGGTCAGATTGTCATTTTACCATAAACCTATCAGCCATTGGATTAAAATTGACCATGTACCGTTATAATTTATCCTGATTGACAGTTGTGGAACTATCCATTAAGAGACCAAATCGGGTTAACTATCGAACGATGTTTTAATAGGCTTGACGCTTTGCATATCCAGTTTTGAAATGTGTATAAATTCCTTTAAACGACACAACATATAATTGTGACGATATAAATTACACCACAGACTTGTCCGTCAATCACATATTGAAATTGAATGTGTGTTTAGAGACATTGTATGACATTAACATTAAACAACAATGAACCATTAAATAAATTTGCGTCCATTATGTATGTTAAAGCTAAATGTGTTTTTTAATGTTTTGTACAACATACATAAAAATATCGGTATTTTAACAAACGAAATTTAAATTGGGATTAACATGTATTACGAAACTGTTATGGGCGCACCATTATGGTGACTATATACAAATACAGTATATCAGTCGGTGTGACCATAAATTATACTGAATTATCAATACAATCATGTTATACTCACGAAATCAAAAATTCGTAAGGAATAGAAGTCTCATAATCCAAAGCTTTGCCAGCTGCTAATGTAACGATTCCTGTGGCTGCGTCTATAGCGCCAACAGAACCAGTGCTGGAAATTAACGCATAGACAACAGTTCCCGAGGCTGTAGCAGTGGCCGTGAAGATAGTATCCCCTACAGCCTTTGAATTTTCTGCAATCGTTGCCAATGTGATATCACCTTCTGCCCCGCCATCTGCAGTTCCCGGTGAAGACCAAGCAGTAATAGCAGCATCTGCAACGTTAATGTTTGTAATTGTGTTGGAGTATTTTAAATAAAAATAGAAGTTTGAAGTTTTATTCATAAAACCAGAAGGTCATTGACCCATGTGGCATATTTACAAATATATATATCATAAATTAAACAGTACAGCAAACATATTCATAAATATTAAGTAAATAACATAACCATTATAAATGTATGACAGAAAAGAAGAAGGAAAAAAAATGAAAAAAGATAATTATTATGTACAGTAGATTTCTATTTAATAAATTATACTATAAAGGTCTTGTATACTGTCTTATTCAAGATTATATATCTACTCATAGCTCTATGTATATCTACTATACATTTAAATGTTTCTACATATGGTTGCAATGTAGAAAAAAGAACGCAATTGCCTAAAATTCATACAATGATTATTTACACAATTTCCACACAAAATATTTACAATTCTAGCATAATATGAAAAAGACAAAGCAAGATTGTACAT
>Ga0224511_10000878_pt1 | contig 16373 bp, 13 predicted proteins | sample SF_May12_sed_USG_2_FD_169988 | JGI IMG/M metagenome (GOLD analysis project Ga0224511, IMG submission 169988) | Sediment microbial communities from San Francisco Bay, California, United States - SF_May12_sed_USGS_8_1 | ecosystem: Environmental > Aquatic > Marine > Sediment | place: USA...
CAAATAATTTCTTTTTTAAACAATTTAAGGAGTTGGGTAATGTTAATCGTTTTTAATTGTGTTGTGCATTAAAACATTTAAAACAACAAACATTTCTGGACTTTCTGGACAATTTTGATTATTCATGGCAGTACGGTATATTTCAAACTCTGATGGAATATGATTTAAAGTGATTAATATATGACCATTTATATACAGACGAAAATATGTCGTTTTTGTTTGTGACATAGCATAAGAATAAACAGCGAACAAATTACAGACAAGTCTTTAAATCAACGCATTCGCGAATGGACGTACCAATAGTCTTAAAACAGAATGTATCAGGACTGTCACTGAACCGTCGAAACGATTACAATCATCCCAGTATAACGGAACACACACATCAGACATTTAGTTCTCTCATTATTTTGCCGCTGACCACGTCCGCTGGAATGTAATGGAAGGAGAGAGAAACCCGGAACAGGCCAAAGTAACAGTAATTGGTCTGATTTTGTCTAAATAGAACCATACATAACCGAGATTTGGATTGCCTGTCGATACCAATTTGATATACAAAATGGTCCCATCATTCGATTCACAGTTTTCGAAAACGTACGTTCTCTAAGGTTTACAATTACTGTGTTTAAACGGTATGCACATATTGTCCGGTTTGAAAACGAGAGTTTGCTAGTCAAATGCCCCACGGTATGTACACGTATGGAGTGTAACGAAACAAAGTACTGTGGGTGCCGACAATGATTTAGTAGGTGCATTGTCGTCAACTCTGTATCTCAAATTCGTTGTCTCATCTGTCAATAATGGCAGAAATAGCAACACACTTTGTTCTAACACAGGAAAAATGATGTTTTCTACATCTTGTCATATATTCTAAAGAAAAGTGTATACCATCGTATATTTAAAATTACCTGTTTTTCTACTAAGAGATATGAACGAATCAATAATAAGAACAAGATAAACGGAAGTTGGTTTTATTTCTAACAACTTCAATAACAAAATCAAACATAACATGTTTTATCATTACCAAAAAAAAATGAATGATAATGTTGATTTTATGAACATGGTATTGGAATACGACTCTTTTTTTAAATGTAAATGTGTACATGAAATATCTTTTCTAACATTTATTAGTAAGTCCTTAGTATATTTTAATAAATTTCTCGTTTTAGAAATAAGATGTGCATAAGAAATGTGAAAAAAGTAATATTTTTATAATTATCATTTATTATTTGTGGTAAATTATAACAAATAAAAATATATTGAAAAAAATACAACAAACCTCTTTATCATTCAAAACCTGTGTGTCCGCCAATTGAAACGGAATTATTCGTTTTTTCATCTGCTTTTGAGTACAGCATTCTAGTATACCTAAATATTTATTTGTACCAAACAACGAAACGAAAAATATATTAAAATGTTGCAGCATCATATTTTATAATAATAGGACTGTCACACCATTAGAACTGTCGGTTTAGGAATCATACTATATTTAAAAGTTAACTTTAAATCGGATGTACACACTAGGCGCTAAAGACAGCAGAATAACATATTAAAACAATACATATTCACGTTTTAAAATATTAAAGATTCAAATGCAGATAATTTGAGCAAAACAAATATGCCAATGCATAAGTAAGTATTGTTCATGTATACAATAAACAAAGAAACATCTATAAAACACTTTTCTATATTTAACTTGTATTAAGAACATTACGTTTTACTCTACTATGCATAAATGCTAATTCACTCCCTAATAACGTAAAAGAAAAACAAACATATTAAGATAAGATACAATTATTTAGACAATATGGTAGATTTAAAATCTACACTAAATATCATTACAACTCCTCCATATATATAAACGTCTTAAATTCGTATCATTTACGATACTAGTATTCAAATATTGCAATGTAGAAATAAGCATATATAAATTATATGTCAACATTTCGTCAGAACAATTTCAAGCTGATGGTTGACAAATTTCAAAAAACACTATTGTGCTTTGTGTGTATTAAATACCGATACACTGGGAAATTGAAGACGGTATACCGGGCCGTATTATTTTTACAATAATGACAAGGTGCTTTTGATTAATATTTTTTTGACAAAAGTTTGAAAATGTATACATATATGTGTAAAGAATGATAGCTGTGTTAAGTACGAAGTAGTACCGAATTGCTGTAAAAATCATTGTATGAGCACACGAAAAATTTGTTAAGCTCGAAAAGTATAGAACGCTTCTGAAAATCTAGTTTCTGTTTATTCATTAGTTTTTTAAAGACTGTGAGTAAAAATGTTTATGTGTTAGAGACAGAAAACCCGTCTAATTAACATACAGTTTGTTTCTTCAAACCATTCTAATTCACATCGAAACACATTTTTAACACTCCGTAGAATACAGTTTACTAACATGAAGTGCTGAATATGTTTAAAATGTTCCACGGAACTCATTTTTGCTTATTCAATATTGGGAACGTGGTTCTACTTCAATATGTGTGTACAAAGCTTACAATTTGAAACGGTTATGTAGTTTAAATCCATAGTACATGTACGAGTAACTATGCAGCAATGTCGTATGTTCACACAGACACACCACGGATCTTTTAATGAATAAACTGCCTATCGTCAATAACCTCGAACTAAGAAGTATAGTTAGCTGTTCCTGGCAAGTGTATGCGCTCAACAAACAAATCACAATTGGGTTGTTTACGATTGGAAGAACGCAGTAAGTGGCTTAACTGACCGTCATGAGGTGGCCTAATTGGCGTTGAAACGGGGTAAAATAAACACACATATGCCAACAAAGACCAGTCAGACATCGGATGTCTCCGAAGCGAGCGCCTGCATAGTACCAAGGGGTAACAACACAACATGATCTGATATTCCCAAAGGGTAGTCTGTCTTTGCGTCTTGAGTAACGTTTCGACAGGGAGACTCCAGACATACCTCGCCGTTGTTTATTGCTACGTTTTTGGACGTCCAATGCTCATCTGAATCATGTGAGGTATTGGAAAAAGTGTCTCCAGTATTGGAACAAAATGGTCCATACACATTATCCCGATCATCGTCGTTATGAGGAATGTCCGACTGTTGGGCAGGAAATGTTCTATCTACATCGTCACTATCACGATATTGAACACTGTAATCCAAGCTTGGGCTTCTTGAGAAAGCCTGACCAGTAACAACGTTCCTATTGAACTGTGTCTCTTCTGAGCAATCCTCGGCAATATATTCGTCTTCAATGGCTATTCTAGTACACACATTATCTTCACTAGTTAATCCGTCAGAAAGTTCATTATCGTTACTGCACGGATTATTTTGTGACGCCGATAAAGATTCTGATGTTGATTGTAACGTGTGTTTTGCTGGGCTTGTTTGGAGTCTGTATGTCACACGCTTTCGGACTCTTGAGCTTAGGTCAGAATGGTTTCGGATCATTGCTTTCTTTGACAACTTTAATGTAGTTGGTGTTGTTGGCTCGCTAGTGAATTGTTTATCTACAAGAATGGAGCGCGGCTTTTGATTAGTTGGCTGGTTTTGAATATTGAGCGTTTGTGAGTTGCAGTTGGCCTCCATGGCAACCGGAAGCTGTGCAAGGAGCGTCTTTCGGTCTTCCTTGTAAAGGTCAATAAGTAGATCTAGTTTTGATTCGATGTCCTCTACCTGCAAGTTGGAGTGGGAAAAATCAGTAAATAAGAGCGATTGATCACGTAGCTAGTAAATAGTTCAGAAACTTTGCAAAAAAACAACAACACACATTTAATTCGCCATCATGTGACTCACCTGGCGTTCGACCTTGACAATGCGTGAGGAGAGGGAGATTTTGGAGTCATACACGTCTTTGTTTTTACTTCCCGCCTTCCCCAGGATCTGATCCAGTCTGTAACATTGCACTATGTTAAATACATTTTAAATCCTATCGTAAATTTAGTGCAATACTCTTCTCCAGTATGTTACATTGCAGCATACTTCCAACCTTTTTATTGTTGGTGCCTTTATTAGCGCAGACTATGATGCAGTATAATAGTTTGTAAAATTGGAAGATGTCAACTGCTTCATTAACTCATTTAATACATTTGTACTTAATCTTATTTAGATGTGAAACATTGCAACTTTTCAGTGCGATATATGACGTATATTTCTATACTGAAACAATGATTTGGTTTGTTTACTTTGTTGCAACATGTCAACAGCAAAATGTTTTTTGCATGTTGAAATATTGTTTACACTTACTCCCATTAAATAGATATTAGTGCACTATAATAATTGCTATATTAACCACACAATCTGAAATTATGTGAATAGTTGCATATTGTACCACATATTAAGAATGTCGTGCTTTAATGAGAACCATACATACGATGGATGGTATGTCTAACAGGAACGTATAACACCTCTTGAGCACGTACCGGCCTCAGACATTAAAGACACAAAACTAATCCACTGACCTGCATTGCAAACTCTTAACACGTCCAAGCATATCCACGTGACCCGCAGAATACTGTTCGATGACGTCCTTGACGTCATACGGAACTTCCGGCGCGCCACGAAATATTTGATCTTTCTGAGTGAGCGTATGGCGTGTTTGTCCACTACTGTCAGCTCGCGGAATTTGGGTGAAAGGTCAGGCTCGTCTGCAATATGTAAACTTACATGTAGATGTGTTGGTGGTGCGATGAGCTTATGGTTACCTTGCTCATAATATATGTCCTCAGTCAGATTATTCAGCTTTCCTATGCATCAATGCTGTACCTTTTAAAAACCAAGTTGCTAAACGTTTCCCATGATAGATTAAAATGTTTGATTTTCGTGGTAAGCAATGTATTGACGCCTACAAATTATATAACGCTCTGTGTTGAACAAACGACCTACGTTTTCTAATTTGGTGTTATGTTATAACCATCTCTAAAGAAAAACTCGGATTTTGCGTACAATTTGAATCCTTATTTTTACATGAAACGCATAGGTACGTTATGTATCGTAGACAAAACATAAAATATAACCTGTGCTGCTAGTGGCGTTAGATAGAACCAACAAACCCAAATAAAGCAAACACACGCACCTTCTGAATGCTCGTACTTAAACACCGTCGGTGTGACTGTCTACACGTTGATCTACTAGGCCAGTGGCTAGACTTAAATGGCTCCTGCTAAGAAGCGTAAAATATACATTAGCACATTTAATCAAGTACATTAGTCATCTAAATACTTGAAATCCTGGATCACTTAAAAAACCTAATAAAACCATTATGATAATTCTAAACATATAACGAAGCATACACAATTTATTTATTATATAGAACATTATGTATACGTACTTATATTAAGAAAAGGTCAGAAAATATTGAAATCAATTTATGAAAGGGTTCTAAACTGATGAAAGGGAAAGCCCTCAGGAAGCATAGCCTGTACTAAAAAACAGCAGCCTCGGTTTTATTGAAGCTGTTCATCAGTAGTAATGAATGATGCTACACTACTGACGCCCCCTAGCATTTTTTATGGCAATTAAGACAGTACTTACCACGTCCGATTGACCAGACTGAAAAATAATAATAATCCGTTTAATGATATCAAAATACATTATAGTTTTGGAACAATGTTTTTTATATTTAAAACATTTAGTAAACACAATCTGTATTCAATGTAAATGATACTTTTGTCATGTTTTTGAGCTGTTACTAGTTTTTGAGATTCTGTTTTTTGTCAAAATGGTATGAGAAATTCATACATGTAGGTAAAATCGCAGTAAGACACACATATTTTGTAAGTCGGCACCGACTCCTCCTCGGAGCACGAGTTGTGCTTCTTTGAGTCACTGCGGTGTATGAGCGGGGAATGGGGACTCGAGGTTCCGTTGTTGTTGACGGAGTTGTGTGGACCTTTCCGCCGGGTGGAGAACCGGCTCACGAACGAGGGATTGCTTTTAATGGTCGCTCTATGAACGATTAACATATTTAAAGACTATATCTTGATTGATCTTACAATATCATGGCATTACAATAGTGCAACGAAAAGTTGCAATCTGCTTTTCAGACGATTATTTGCTTCAAATGGTAGCTATGTGGTCAAGGGGAAGTGACATATCATATCTGACTGGGACCTAAGTATCAATATGTAACGATGTCTCGCGATCCGTGGTATAGGTTGTATTGTTTATATTTTTTGTTTGCCATGGTGCCCTTAAATATGGCAGTGTCTCATTGTCTTACAACATGATTTCCTTGAACATAATTTGGCATTTTTAGTCATTAATATCGCTTTATGTTTTCATTAATTACAGTTTAATATACAAGTAGTTAATCGTCGTTGAGTAACAGGGCACTATTGTCAGATTAAAATATAATGTTTGTATTAACTCACTGTGTCGGGCTAGGGCATGGAACCATGTAGGGTTTCCACGTTGCTATGGAGATGGAATTTTCATCCGCTGCGTAGCAACGCCATATACTTTGAATGAGCAACGCGGCGGGAACTCGGCGTCGGATGAGATGTTTCTGCCGCTGTTGTTGTTGGACTTTAAGAGCAAAGCCGGAACCAAGGATGCCCTAAACATGGGAAGTCACACAATATTGTATTGCTGGTACTGAAATATGTTTCTAACACTAGGAAAAAGATACATCACCATCAGTAAACACCCCTTTCAAAGAAAAAAATACAATAATAATTGTATTATCTTTTAATTATTTTGATAAGTATGCCAATGCTCAGAAAGCCGATGTTGCAATATTGGTCTTAATAAGTACAACAATACATACTTGTAGGTATGGTGCATGCGAAATATAGGTTATTCTTAAATTGTAACAACCCATTTCATGATCAAATTACTTAATATAAAAACCAAAAGCCAGTTGATGTCATTCCAATAAAGAACTTAAGATATGTAAAAAGTTAACCAAAAACATTGTTTTTATATAAAAAAGAACCATATGCTTAAACTGTTACACTACAAATCATGTCGAGCTTACCAACACTTACCATGTGTTTTTCGCAAATCTGTATTGGAACCGCAATTAATTACAGAACTAAACTGATTTCTATTCCAAACAAATACAAGGATTTAGTAATGGCATTAACCAGCTTTGCTTCTGTCATTGTGTTTCATATGTGTCCAATTACTTTGCAGTCAGGGAATACAAATCTTATTAAAATCCAATTTAATTTGATTGGGAATATTTTTGTGCTTTAATTAAACATTCGTTTTATTGTATTAAAGTCTCAAAATACAGCTATAGTTTTGCTTTTATCGAACATTTTTGTTTTGGATAGTTACCACATTATGGTGTAACAATGATATAATGTGAACATAATAATAGGGAAAACCAAAAAAATGCTATGCCGATTAACAACATAAAACATTCAGATTCTATTTTCAGCAAATAAAATAATTGAGTAGATTAAGCAGTTTCTCAGAATAATACATCGGTTTCTATCGGCATTACTTTGTAGGTATGTTGCGGTCATAATTAATAACATTATTTAACCAAGTAATTAATATTTAGATGTTGCAATAACCTTTTATTGCTTTCATTTATTACATGTAAGTCAAGTTAGTTTGATACATTTTGCTGTATAATATAATCTGCAATTGAAAAAAAACAGCGTCGTCAAACCATACCTACATTTTGTTTTAAGAACCAACCCCCATGGAATGCAAAACATGACTCAAATATCAATCAGTTACAATATTGTACATAATGTATAATTTATAATTGCACAGACATTTGGTGTTTTTCTTTTTTAAGTGAAACTGATTTAATTCATTGATTCAGATGAATACAAATATTGTCTACAAAACTGTCTCACATGTTTGTTCCTAACAATGGTTCCTATGGGTTGTACGTATTTAACGAAACAAAACCGATGCTACAAAACAACGCACACAACACAATTGAGTAGAGCATCGCGTATTCAAATCAGAAGTTTTATAGCATGAATGTATAAGCTTAGCGTCGCATGTAGTTAAGTGTTCTGTAAACAATGTATATAAATGGGGTCCACTGTAACATGACATTTACATATATATGAAATCATTGAGTGGTCGTCTTTGATATATTTCTTCCGCGTTTTTGAGTTACATGATTATGTATGTATTCAATTTAATAAGTTGACGTACATAATCGTCTTGTAGCCGGACGAATATGACATCTTAGACATTAAATCGAACAAATTTAAATACGGAAACATGTTTTGCAAAAAAATGATAATAAAGAATAATAATACATGACCACGACGGCAAGAAATCAAGATTTATCTCTGAGAATCTTTACAAAATAAAATGTATTTAACAACAAAAACTAACACTTTTTAAGGAAGCGTAGCCGACCTATGTGCGTAATCAGCACATGCATGTACCACAAAATGATAAAAATAATTTATGAATCAGAAGTAGGAGAACAAACGCAAATGGAAAATATAGTCGCAAATAACAAAAAGGGTTTTATATCGACCAGCCAGGGCGAGGTTCAAATGTCACGATTACGATCACGTGGATACAATATGCATTCGTACAAGGCATTTAACAAATACAGTGCAAGTAGGAATAATATATTATAGAAATACGTCTGTATACCGCTGGCAGTGCGAAGAAGGCAATGCCAAGTATTGCTGAGAATGACGCAATTAGCTTTCCCGCCCACGTCTCGGGCACGACGTCGCCGTATCCAACAGTGCATAACGTCACCTGGCAATGGTAATAATATACGTGATAATTTTTATTGTTGACTTTACAGGTTACATAACGTTAACATGTAATTATAATTATTATTAATTTTCATTTTTATGATTTTACAACGGATGAGCGTGTGGTGTGCTGATATGATTTTTCTACTAGGAAAAGTCAGGTCAAACACTTACATAAATCTAGTAAATGAAAAAAAAAGTAATGTAAAATACAAATAGGTTAAAAAAACAGCCGCTCGGTAAAACACTCTCGTCTTACCACTCCCCACCAAAGGGCGTCAGCATACGTGGCGAACTTTTTCTCGTAGTGTTCCTTCTCTGCTAGGTAAACGAAGTACGTGCAGAAAAGTAGTCCTAGGAATCCGATGTACAGGGTCGTCAGTAGTGCCTATGACATCAAGGAGAATATGTAAAGTATGTACAACTATTTACATAAAAACATTAATCATAAACCAGTTACGACAAATCTAATATAATGGCGTATGAGAACCGTGATCAAGGCCACAAAACCCTATTTTAAGCAACTCTTTCACTTAACAATAGACATTGAAGAAACCCCATAATTCTAAGAAACATTTTTGTACTGGAGATCCCCTACAACAACAAAACTCCGAGATACAAAAATAGAATAGCACATTCCACAATGTACTGAAAACCTAAGTAAGACAATTCAAAGTCCAAAGTCCTAGACTTGAATAAATGTAGTGATCACATTCAATAATGACAATACGATATACCTTTTAAAACATAAAGCAAACACATATTTCTATCAAATGTCCAGACAAGGAGAATGACATTTTACATCAATGAAACACCTTAACTGTCGCCGTAGAGCCGTTTGAAAAAGAAACTTGTTCATTGCTAATGCTTAAAATAAAATTAAAGGCTTTTGCCGCGCCTAGCCTCAGCAGTCAGTATAAAACCTCTGACACTTCAATGTCTATGCCCACGTAGATAAAAACTACAGGTGCTATATCAAACACAGGCCTTTTGTTGTTGCATCACCTAGGAGTCGGTTTTGTATTTACCCATCCATCACTGGTGATGCGTCCTGATAGTTGTGTCATGGTGCTTAATGTACAAGTTTAGGTGGGTAATTACGCACTGTTTTTCTTTGACTGACTTAACTATCCCCTCTGTCTCGGTCGTGTATAGACAAAGAATGGCCTATGTCAAATCAAACCGCGTATACTTATTACATTGAGTGGGAATTTTTTCCACTGTATTTTATTTGGTAAACTATAAGCTCGTAAAACATTCAATGTGTACTATAGACGGTCTCGATAATATGATCCTAGTGTTCAAACATAATTATGAGAATTATGGGTGTCTTAGTCTCACATTCCGTCTGACATATTGTAGTGAAAATAAAATTAAGAAGACAGTAGGTAGATTCCGATAATAAACAGGTACTTGTACCCAGGATCAATTGCTTTTGGATTAACGTTTGAGATATGGCCTTGTTGCTGGAGACGGCGTCATTTAAACAACACTCAATCAGTCAAATAAAGGTGCACATTCAAAGCCAGACTAACTTGAAAGAAGCGGAGACCTCTCAGTGTAGAGGCGGCAAACGCGTCTCCCGAGGAACCGATAAGAAGAACCATCACTGTAGACACGATGATCACCGCGTCTGAAACAATAATCGCAATATATGTCACAGCAAGAAAATATCGAGTTTTCACCAATGGAAACCCCTCCGTGTCGTGATAGAGTAAGTGTTGAAAGTGGCGTTAAAAATGGAACCATTTAACATACATGTGAAAAATCTGTTACTTTGGAGGGGAACATCAATATACTATAGTAAACATCGCATTAATCACCGTGTCTGACACTCAAAAACACCTACAATACCATCGTTTTCACACAAGGGGACAATGGTTGGTGTAAGGTGACACAAACTGATTTAAGTGACCGATGGATATAACTGGCACAATGCAAACGATGATAAATGCGTCTGCAATTAAAGAGCATGGTACGAACAATAGATATTTGCAATAATTATTATATCACACATATTTGTACGGAAGGTCAAAGCCCAGTTAGATATCATAATGGGGCTAACTTGCAAAGAAAACAATGGAACTGTACTAATACAGGATGTTAAGAGTTGTGTAAACATTAAAAAACGCGTATAACTTGTATTCGATTTGAAAACTAAATGTGTATCCCACTGCAATAATGAACAGAGAAAGCATAATATAGAAATTAATAGCAATTCCAAAAACAATTAAGATGCTCGTGCTTGAGACCGACCATTAATCTAGTTCAAACTGTGAAATGTTCAGACATAGTAGTTATGGAAAAATTATTGTCATGATGTTTTATCGCTAGCATGACAAAATACCACTCGTTTCGTTCAGCTACTGACTAAGTAAATCTGAAATATGTACATCAGACCCATATAGCATGTTGTTTTTATCTTGTTTCTGTCAAACTGATTTATAAGCTGTTTTCGATTCATGTATTTTGTATTGACAAGAAAAGGGAAACCTTGAACGAACAGGAACACTCTCATAGCGATGTTCCCGTATTTACAAAGCATACTTTTATTATTAAATAATATTATCCGCAAAGTTTTATGTCTATCATTATGTTAAATTCTTTCAACACTGCAATAGGATCAAAGAGTAAAGTTAATAAAAAATATACAAATTGATAGGTGACAAAAGCAGATCCAGAAATCATAAACAGCATGGGATTTCTTCGTGCATGCACGCACGAAAGCATATAACAGTTGTTCGATGTTTTGTGATTTAGAATGGAATACTAAATGTAAAAGTTAAAGGTACGCTAGTCGATGATTTTTATTGCAAATATGTTTTCAAAACCGCACGCTCATTGTTGAGGTACGATTGCAAACAACTAAAGTCATTGCGTGAAAACATTTTTTTTGTGAGGCAATATACACGCGTGTGTGTTGGTATGCGGGAATCCCCCTGAGCCTGTGTTAGTTTTTTTCTGCAATGACGTTATATTTTGTGTTATAATAACACAGCACAATATCTCAAGGGAATGTTTTCTACGCAATAGAAATACAACAACAAAAATGTGAAACCATTCATTTAAAAAACTTGGCCATTCACTGTCATTCTCAAACAGAGTTAAGTTACATTACATACAAATAACAGAATATGTAAGGTTGCAAAGAGTTTTTAGCATGTGTGTACTATATGGACAAGATGCCTAAGAACACACACAATCAAAATAGAGGGAAATATAAACGATTGTTTATATAAAATGTATAGCTATGGAATAAAAGCTGTAGACTTAACGTCTTCTTTATTGACATGAATGCTTCAATAAATGGGAATGCATTTTACACAAGAGGTAAAGCTAAGACAATTGTAAATGGAATGTGCCAGTGAAATGTCTTCAAAAGAACTGTCAACTGTTTGATTTAAAACGCGGTCTGTTATCTCTACCAACCAGAATGTTCCAGAAACATAACCATTTTCATCATATTAACCAGATTGTTTAAAAAAACAATAAAGCAAAACTCAGTCGTTAGAAACAGAAACGGTTAAAAGTCCAAAACTGATTTGGAAATACTTTTTCAAGTTGTGTTTTAAGTTGATATTTTCCCTATCGTGATGATTGAACGTACGAAAGCATCAAAGCGATGCAGGAAGATAACGGTATGCGTCATTCTCTCTACTGATGTCGCACAACGATTCCCAGGGGAATGTGGCATCTGAATTCATCTAGACATGATGACGTGATTTTTGTATCGAAATATAATTTCGCATAACGTAACAACGACACACACACACAACGTGTATACAAACAAGATAAGCGACAAATTCGTCGTATAAACACATGTTTATGCTTATACATGATATTTAAAACTGAGAGTAGGTTAGAGCGACCTTAACAGCAATGACTTTTAATTAACTTACCAACGATACAGAGAGGCCGCTGGGCAAAACGGAAGCGGCCAATTGCGCCTTGATAGCGGGAACGGCAACCGGAAGCCCATATCCGTAATGCATACTCTACTACCAACCACAGCAACAACAACGGCTCCTGAAAATATATTTACCAAAAATATCACAAATGAATAACTTAACTGATACCAATGTCAAATGTTTTGTATTATGCTTTCCCATACATGATTTCCACAGACACTTGCACCATTGTCAATATGGACAATTATCAGTTACTGACACAAGTATGAATATTAGGTAATATTTACGCATTGGTCTTCTAAACGTCATTCACAAGTGTGGAACGCCTAGTCGACCTAAGCGCAACCAGTACCAAGTGAATACAATTATGCCAGTATCTATTAAGTGGCCAATTTCATTCGGATGTATGAAACGAATGGCCGTCAGGACTGCACAAATTATGCATGGATTGATATATTAAATATGAAGACTACCAAAGTAAACAATGCAATCAATTATGACAACTAAAGCAAATACTCAAAGCCTTGTCTGATGTGGTATTTGAACTCTGGGCATCTAGTACCGTAGTCGAATGAACTAAATACTAGACCGTCAATGTTGATAATAACATCGAATAAACTGTACCTGTTCAATGTTTTCAACGTCAAACGTATACAATAAATAAATTTAAACTGCGAGCAACAGCTTTTCAAACCATATCTTTTTCGCAATATCTCAAGACGTATCAATACCTATAACTAGCATTACATCTGATTAATGGTAGTGCGATTTGATTCGCTGCCTCATAATATGGTTAAAAACTAGCATATTAATCGTTCATCTGTAACACTCACGAGAAAGATTATGACACGCGTCATGTCTCCCTGGAATTCTTCGATCGTCGACAACGTGGACAGCACGAGCGCGCTTATACACATCGCACATCTGGAACAATAAATATAATTAAGACTTGAAATGCTTAAAATAATAAAAGCATGCATAATATGTTGGGAACGAACTCTTCAGTTTCATTTTATTGCTATTTTATGCATAAACTCTATCCATTCAAGACACACAGTTAATTTTATATAAAACATATATAATTCAACACAAGTTTGCGATTTATGGAACTCGTGCAAAAATCACATCTCATGGATACGGGTATACATTTGTAAAAAAGGTAATCAAGTTGCAATCTCTCACTTTCACTGCATTACGAGTACTTTACATACATTTAAATGAAACATTAATAGCAGACTAATTTTGTTATCGACGTGCAACGGCGTCATTCGGAATAGTTATAATAATATCGCATGTGTTGCTTCATCACTCATCAACTTATCGCACATTGTCTGATACGAGCTTTGCATTACATACCATTATTAATGCATAGTTACTGGTGGCGCCCTGATTGCAATTGGAAACATTCATTAATATCAATGCTAGAATGATGTTTCAATGTCAGTGATCCTGTGTCGGTTATTATATAATTGCCATTGATAACTCTATGCCCCCATGTACAGCCTAATGGTTTGTACATAATTTGTTTACGCATTATGTTCTATTACATTCATGATTGTATCTCTATTCTAATTAGCCCATATATCATTAAGGTTTTCGTTTTAAAATACCAAATTGATCCACACTATGTGTTAAAGAGCGTAAGCAAACACATTATGCAAATTCAAACAAACGTTTCTATTTTAGAAGTTGGGACCAAATTCCTTTTTCAAAATACCAAATTGATCCACAATATGTATTAAAGAGCGTAAGCAAACACATTATGCAAATTCAAACAAACGTTTCTATTTTAGAAGTTGGGACCAAATTCCTTTTTCAAAGAGTAATGTACATTTTGTATTCAACAGATGTAGTATGTTTCATTGAATTTAGTTATATTGTATGGTTACTAAAAATTAACATGACATGAACGTAAATGCCTTCAAAAAGAAAAAATATAAGCATTACCGTGTTCTGACAATGTATTTATAGCAAATATTGCATGCGAACATTACTTGATTACGACTTTGACCGATACATTCAAAATGTGTTGCCTATTGAACAAAAACACGAATCACTTCACGCAAACTTCTTAAAAATAAACAAGGTTTTAACTAGAATTCATAGATCACATTAAAAACAGGAGACACGTAGACCTGTTAGTAAACCGTTTGTTATTTCTTTGAAGGGAAGCTAACCAAAGTTCCTTTATGTTAGAACAACATAAATAAATGAAAAGAAATCAAGTCCAGAAATATCCGCCAACAAAATCAAATCAGACTTTCTAATTATATTCAATATCTAAAATATTATGTTATCACGCAATTTGTGGCATACTTGATTGGAAAACACACGACACAAAACTATAATTCAGAATTAAGTGCTAACTTTTCTAGACACATCATATCATCCAACACTTCTTGTGTGCGTCTTTCTGTGCAATGAACGTCATTGACCGTACAAATGCGGTACCTCAATTTTTTGGAGAAAACATTTTAATAAATAAAATATGAACAAGAATAGCTAAATCCATAAACACACAAAAAATTTTGTATTCTAAATGTATGTTACAAATGTACGTCTTGAGTTTCTGAATGTCAATGTGCTGTTCTTTTTGTTTGTTTAGTACGGGCCATTTTGTCATGGTACCCTTAGACTTGACTTGTCTACATTGTTTACAACATTTTTTCTTTAAACATCTCATCAACTTATTTTAGACCTCACTCTATCTACACAGTTTGCAACATATTTTCTTCCCTTTAATTTACATTATAAAGTTTCACATCAAAAATGAAAATGTTGTCTTAACATATTGTTTTTAATTAACGAAAGGTGGTTAACCTAATTTTATGTTCCATTTCACATGGCAATGTGTCTGTGTTAAAATGACCTAGCCATTAGACAGGATTGGCTCTGAAAAGACCCAGTTTAAATAGATTCGCTTTTTAAATTCCGACCCCTCGTATTAAAGAATTGCCTAAAATGGTCAAATTGAAACAAAGACCACATATTCATCCGACTTTTATCAAACAATCTGAAGATTATCTCTGATTTATCTGCCATCGTCCGACATTAACACTTTATAAAATATTCTACGAATGGTATTTCACACATGCACGTCTGCGTAATAAATTTCGTCCCATCATTATACGTTACGTGTTACCGTTAGTATGTATGTTAAGTCGTGCTGATTATGAAGAACTCATTGCATTACCATACGCACGTATGCATGTAAAAACGCAAAAGTGAGATTGGTTTTGCTTTTTTATTTAAAACAAGTGCAAAAATGCATTTTATTACACAGTCTTAACAAACAACTTAGTCGTAACCGTGACAAAAAGGTCATAAACAAGTGAAATGACCTTTATACCACAATATCTAAATCAGCGAGGAATTATCTCGAAGAAGCATTATGTTTGCAATCATTGCCTTTTGATGCAAATTTTACGCATGAACTTGTAGTTGGAGTGATGTTAACTGCCAATGAATTGTTAATGAATGGAGATTCACAACGAATGTTCAGGATATTACATAAAGAATAAATAAGAACACAGACGGAATAATAATATGTTAAATAATAATAAGGAGATTGTAGTTTATTGTTTGTTTGTTTACAACTATTAGCATTATGTGAAAACATTCAACATTGTTTTTATAAGGCCTTGGTGTCATAGTGGCCTTAAAATTGACCTATTCTGCCTTTTATGTAACAGGTTATCTTTGAACATTTCTTTAATTTGTATTTCTATAGCAATATAAATACCAGCGCATAGTTAATATAACAAAACACATCTTATAATAATGTTTTTGT
>Ga0224511_10000879_pt1 | contig 16361 bp, 10 predicted proteins | sample SF_May12_sed_USG_2_FD_169988 | JGI IMG/M metagenome (GOLD analysis project Ga0224511, IMG submission 169988) | Sediment microbial communities from San Francisco Bay, California, United States - SF_May12_sed_USGS_8_1 | ecosystem: Environmental > Aquatic > Marine > Sediment | place: USA...
CCAAATCCTCCAAAATGAGCTAGATGTAGTGAGGCAAGAATGGAACGATCACCGGATTAGACGCCAAAACAGACACGAAGTACACGGAAAACCAGATATGCTGTATAACTTTCCAGAAATTGATGGTACAGTATATAGTGTATATCAAATCCAATTATTATATCAATGTGCCCTCCTTCCATTAGGCAACATGTGTGTACTATGGTTGTTGATGGTGTACATGGTACTCGGTTGGTCCATACACATTAGTTATTGGTCATTAAATTAGTATTAATATCATTATTTTGTTAACAGCCTTCATATAATTTTTCATTTGTTTGTTTGTCTTTCAAGGTAAAAGGAACTACATATTTCCCGTTGACATGGGAGATGTGACATCACTTCGTGAATACACCACACCACCACCAGTGACTGGTTGCGGGGAGCCATTTCTGAGTACATTCTTGGAACTTTTGCAATCGGCAGGAAGAGCTCAGCCACAAACAACAGAAGAAGCTAAGGACACACTGCAATGGCTTACACATCATTTCCATTAACACTTGTGCAGTATTATATGCTCAGTATATTTGGCTGTATAAATTAAATAGTTTTGTTTGAACAGTGTGTGTAAATTGTAAGAGTACTGAGCTTGGCCATGGTATTGTGTATAATACAAGCTACAATAAATTTGACCATTCTAATCAAGCTACAATAAACAACAAATCTTTATTTTGACTTTCAATTTCCATATTGTTTGAATAAAATTTGCATTTGAAGGGCCTTTATTACAATTGTGTAAAATATGCATTATTAACAACAAAAACCATTTATAAATAAGTAAGCGCTGTTAACAAGTTAAACAGTTTCTTTCACAAAACATAAATAAAAAACAGTCAAAGTTGATAGATCTGTCTTAAGATGGCATCAGTCAATTTCCTTATACAATACATGTACATCCTACAGTCAACTAGATAAAAGACTTACGGCGGATAGTATTTTGGGGCTTATCTTAATAATATAGAAATATAGAATGAACACATTTTAAATACATGGTAAATATTACTGAATGAAGTTAATCTTTACAAGATTTACAATATTAACAAGACATGAAAAATAACCCCACCAATCGTGATAATAATTAAAGGCCCTTTTACTGCAGAAGTTTTAATTAGAAAACATGTATCATGTTTTGATGATAACTTGTGCCTACTCAAATATCACTGAATATATTTCAAATTGTTCTTGCAAGATTCGTGAATTATAAAGTAAGGTAATACCATGGTTTATTGGGATTTTAGTTGATATAATTTTGGCATTGTTGACATAATTTTTTTACTTATCCACTACTATTTCTTAGAAATGGATTTCCTTCCATCACTATTCTTTTGTTCATTAGATAGAGAATTAAAAAACGAATTTAATAATGTATTAGTGACCTTTACTTTATAATTCATGAGTCACGTAATTAACACTTTGAAATATATTAATAAACGAGTAAAAAATAACCTTAAGGGAAGCAACTTATGGCAAAATTGTCATCCATTTGTTTTTTAATACTTGTTTGTAAACTCAAGAAAGGTAAAATTAAAAGAGGAAAATGGTAAAGATGTCAGGAAGATACTGCGTTTTCTTTATATCACAATTGAGAATTGTATGCAAGGAAAGGCCAGTTTAGTTTAGCTCGCATAAGGATTAATTCCTTCAAGTTCTTCCGAAGTTAATATCAAGTTTTTTATTAAATAAAAAATAACACTTATTAAAATTAATATTTCGGATAACGCCTCAATGTAACTCAGCAAAGCCCTCAGTAATTCAGTATTTATACTAACTGACTTTTTTTTAATAAAGAAGGGCTTTGCCCGAAATATTTAATCATTATTATTTTTTATCAAATAATTATAATTTTATATCGTAATATGTGTTATAGGGACAACGTTAACGTAATAAACTTAGTTGCATCAAGAAATTATATAATACATTTTGAAGGATTATAGTGTAAACTTCTCATTTGACTTTAGATTTTGTTTGTATCATTCTTGTCCATTGATCGTTTGATTCCATCCTTTATCAGATTTCCTGGATACTGTCGTTTTATATTAGGTTCTCTTTAAATTCATTCATTATGTTTTTGCAAGTAATGTCGTCTGAAACTAATGTTCTTATCTTCTGGCAAGAGCATATTACATTTGATATGATGTTGATGACATGAATAAAGCTTTTTTAAGTAAAAAATCTATTGTCTGTTGTCAGTTGTTTTGTGAAATAGATGTGTTAATATGGTTGTAATTTCCTTTTTGACCAAAATATCCAGAAATAGTATTTAGTGTTAATTTGTTTCATTTTTGAATTTCATCCTGTTGATAATCGAGTTGAATGTATTTGTCAGCTCTTTTTTCTTTATCTAAAATAAAAAAGCAGTAATGCAGAAAACGTTTCTAGTTTGCTATAAAATCTTTACTCAAAGTTTCAGGAATTTTCTTGTATAGTTTCTGTTATAATTAATCAAGAACAAGTGTAGCATATGCTGGTGCAACTTTGGTCCCTATTGCCGTGCCCTTTAGTTGTTTACTAGTATATGTATTATGCATATACATGTAATTGTACAAATTCTTGATACTAAGGTGGTTTGGAAACAAAAAGAATCATCCTTGTAATATCTTTATTATTAATAATAGTCACATTCAATTTTAAACTGACATTGGTCTCGATAATATATTTCCCTGTATTACAATAATACGAAAATACAAATGCTACACAAAAAATAAAGCTAACACTGAAGGCGATAAATACCACCGCTTTCTCATTTATAAACGAGAATTTGTCACAAAATGTTCAGCCCTGTGAAATAGGTCAAATAAGAGATAACTATTGTTTTGTGCATACAATTGGATAAGTTCAAGAGCACACAACTATGCAACCCAGTAACAGACAGAGAAGAAAATTGTGACATCTGTGATTCATATGTATGACATAATCCAAGTTTCAAGGCAATTTCTGAAGAATTGTGGAAAAAGTTCACTTCATAAATGTTAAGAATAATATTTATCCAATGGATCAACAGTAAGCTTACTCCTATATAGCCCCATCGAACTTTGTATGCAGGGGTATAAAATCTGTACATGTCAACCTAACACACATTGCTATCAATAATTACCAGTATTTTTTTTCAGAAAAAGAAAAGTATTAAATCTGCAAAATGATTTAACACTAATTAACCCATCAAACTTAAGCATAAATACATGTATCATAATACAACGGTTGTCTCAAAACTCAGTACCAAATTGAATAACTTGGCTAATATTAACTCAGACTCAATTTTATTGCTTCGTATGTAGTAACAAACAATTATGAACTCATAAATTTATGTTTCAGCCATTCTTGCTTCAATTACTTGTCATGTTTACCTCATTTTAGCACATGTACATTACAAATAAGCACTGCAAAATTGACACCGAACATAGTAGTAACATACAGTGGGTAATTGTTACCATTGTACAATGTATTCCACCAGTTTACAATAATTTGGTCATAAAATCTGACTTAAACTCAGGTATTGTACAGCCATTTGACAAATTTTGAAATAATTTCATTTATCAAAACTTGCTGAAATAACTGTTGAAGTTATAAGTTCAACATTGCAGTTTTTTAAATGACAATTTTAGAAAAATGGCGGCACAGCACACAGGGATTAGTTTCAGTGCAAAGATTCCTTTAAGAATATGAACAAAATTCAACACAAAGAGCAATATAAAATCATAATGTTTCTAAAGTCCTGCTTTACAAATTGCTTGTAAAAGAAAGTTGTTTGTCTCCATAAAATATCAAAACTTGCTGAAATAACTGTTGAAGTTATAAGTTCAACATTGCAGTTTTTTAAATGACAATTTTAGAAAAATGGCGGCACAGCACACAGGGATTAGTTTCAGTGCAAAGATTCCTTTAAGAATATGAACAAAATTCAACACAAAGAGCAATATAAAATCATAATGTTTCTAAAGTCCTGCTTTACAAATTGCTTGTAAAAGAAAGTTGTTTGTCTCCATAAAATGAACACTCGGCAAGGGCCACCTCTCTGCTATGAACTTGCAAAATTTTTCATTGTCTACTTTACTTCAGACTTGAGGGGTCAGATATTGAATGTTTACAAAAAACTTAAAAAACTTATGCATGTCTTGTTGTAATTCAAAACAGTTTAAAAAAGAAAAGATGTGCATAACTCTTTTGTAAAATCTCATCAATAGTCTGTAGAATCACACATGAAGTACTTGAATTTTTGGGTGTTAAGAATCTTTAACTTGACAGTACTTTTTATAAAAAAAGTTGTTAGAGTTGTTAGAACATACATAACAAAACCATTGTCAATACAACAGTCACAGACATAAATTTTAAAAACCATTTGATTGGCTATCTTAAAGGCAACAAAGAAGTCTGCTTTGATAATGAAAGTCTGCTTCGAACAAAAGGGAAAGAACAACAACAAATTACACCTTTCCAAACCCCACCGACTCCTTAATTGCCCTGAACATGACTGTTCTGAAGCCATCCGGGTTTGATTTACCCCTCGGGAGGGACAAGGACAGCGCACATGTTGATGCGAAAGGGTAGCGATGTTCGTCATCATAGAATTCTATAGAGATTTTGGTTGAGAATCCACATGGCGGTGTTTTGTCCGCCCCGGTTGTGAAAGCCAGGAGGTCTTCAAATGTGACATCCAGTGCATGGTCTGAAAAAAGCAACTAATAATGTAGCATATGGTTGTTATATTACTTCTGTCGTATCACACACCATACACTGTTGTGCTACTTATAAATGTCATAACCCCAGGTTTGTTTTGTCAATTAAACAGTAGTATACCTTTATACACTCACCTTCAATATCCTGCAGGAAAATTTCCCATGAATATATGGTCTCCTCTTCAAGGTTCCTTCTGTTCGATCCCTGGTCACTCCATTTGGTTTCAAACAGGTCCATGAACTCTTGCTTCTTTAGTGGTGCCATTTTCTTTGATAAAAGTGGCAGACATGTGTTTGCATTTGCTTTCATTATCGAAAACAGGCCACAAACCTCATTCATCCCGCTTGTGAACTGTGTAGTCTCAGCTATCGTTCTATGATAGTTAAAGAAAACAAATATTTGAAATCGGCAAAGGTGACCCTAATTACATAGTAATTGTTTTCACCAAGGATTTAAGTTTTAAACATCTTAACAGAAAGCCATGCAATTTTTTTTATGTTTACAAAATTAAAGAAGACAATATACCTGTAGAAAATGTGCTGCTTTACCAACATCCCTACAACCTGACTTCTGCTGTTGATATCAAGCCGCCATGCGTTTGAAACACCCTGACCAATAAGCCAGTCTCCATGTTGTGCCAAAAAGGCATCCCGCTTCATGAATGTGTCTGCTTCATTCAGCTAAAATTGTAAGATAGTGTTGAATTATAATGTTCTTACAAACCTGAACTATCTTTATGTAACAATATTCGTGCCTAGTAAACATATCATCATGCCATTTAATTTTCTAGACTTCTTCCAAAATGGTGGTTATTTCCTGTCACATTCAACCTCTATGGTGTTTAATGATAATATCATTTCATTTTATCATTTTAGTTCATTTTATGATGGCTATTAGGGATGTTAACAACAACATTGAATAGAAGTTAATTGGAAATGTAAGTAAGGGGCATGATGAGCGAGAAAATGGTATTATTTTGTAAAGCATATGCACAGTGTAAGGCCAGAGCATTGTGATATTTCTGTTTAACAGGAGTGTCATATCAAATTTTCTTAAAAATGAATTAAAAAAATAAAACACCCATTTTTTTTTATTTCCTCTTCTCGGAGATAAAAAAAATAGTTACATGTAGCTGCAGTTCCAGCATTCATGCATAGCACAAAAACGTGCATTAACATGTTACATTACATCTAGGTTTTGTGTCAAAACGTCTTTTGTTCAGATTTGTAGCTTTTTAATGATGACAAAGGCACTCACTCTTTATAAATGAATGTCACAGTCTGAAATAGCTAGGATTGTTTAAGTTTCAGAATCTGATCATATTTAAAAAATAAAAAAAATATAGTACATTGTAAACTTATTTTATTTTTCCTACGCTGCATTTTGGGTATTATGTTTTTATTTCCTCCTCCGAGCATAGAGTTTGACAAAAATCCTGTTAACCAGATAATTCAATAAGAGCCACTCACCAGCTGAGAAAGAGGCTTGATCTGGGCATTATCATTTGGGACGAAAAGGTGTTCCTATTATGAGTCTATGTAAACTTTGTAATACCCAGGCGGGGTCAAGTGTGATAATCTATCAATGCAATATACCAAAAATAAAGACTGGGCCTTGTGATTTGGGAGAAGAATTTTTAAGGTTTTCCCCTGTAAGTCACATATCTCATCTTTGTGACCCCCGGGTGGGTTCATTGTTTACCCCCATGGGTATTCTCTTAGCAACTTTTGTTGAAGGGCTCTAGATGGTGCTACATACCAAATATGAAAGCCCTAGGCCGTTCAGTTTCAGAGAAGAATATTTTTAAAGATTGCATTTTAGGCTTACTTTTCGCGATCTACCATAGTACGACTATGGTAGACCATTTACCCATAGTGTACAGGACATTAAGTGCCACTGCGCTTGTGTACTAGTGCCTTTATGTACCATTTTACAGACAACATGTATCATACTTGTGTATAGAAAAATTAAGGCACGCCTAAAATGCACCTCAAGCATAAATGCAATGACACAAATTACCCTGCACACAATAGCTACTAATGATACCAGAGTAAACGCAAAGAGTAGGCCTTCAAAAACTTTTTTTGGACCCTATGACCTTGTAATTCCACCGACCGGACAACGTAAGAAGACAGATGCCGGACAAAGAGCAGTCACAAAAGCTCACCTTGAGCACTTTATGCTTAGTTGAGCTAAAAACTCTGGCCAACAAAACTTATGTCATAAAAACATGAACGATACTCAAATAATTAATATCATGCACTTGCAGGTATATAAAATTAAAGAATGATGAGTGTTTCAATGCATTTTAAACAAGGCTTTGAAAGTATCAAAGTCATTACAATTTTGTAATTGTATAATAATACATGACATGTGATACCCTAGCGAAAAAAGCTATCAATGACAAATAGTGAGTATTTGTTTTGTGTTTAATATACAATGTTCTTAAATTTATGCCATTAAATACCTGTTGCAGAATGTCTTTTAAATCTCTGTCTGGAAGAAGATTAATGTCAAATTCGGTTAGATCAACGGGCAACCCAAGAACTAGGCGAGCGAGATCTTCCTGTAGAAAATGAAGGCCTGGGCCTTCGTGTAATATCGACATTGCCGCGAGTTGTCCGGCGTAGAAGTAAGCCTTCTGTTCCAGTTTTTCAAGGTCATGAGAGAAGAACTTGCCCCCGTCGCCCCCCTCAAACAAGGCGGAATCACCAAGTTCAAGAAGGGCCAGTCTGAAAAACATGTAAATCAATTACAGCCGCAGGTTCCTAATAAATATTATAATTTAAGTACACAAAGAATAATTAATTATGGCCATTTTTAAATATTGATTTCTGCAAAAAGCCATATACAGTCAGGACTCGATACAACGACACTGTTTGTTTCCAGGAAAAATGTCAGTATATCGAATTTGTCAGTATAGCGAATTTCGGACATAATTAGGACAAAGTCATTCTTTTCTTTTTTTTTAATAAATCGGTGTTTCTTGGTACATTCTACACTGTTTATGTTTAATCGTATGGTATATGTATGTTTCATTAAAATGATAATTTATTCATATTCCTTAAACTGAATTGTGGAAAATACTTAAAGTGTAAATTTTACAAAGTTATCTGTTGTTCTAATTCGCGATCAAAATAATGCCGCCATTACTGCGCTTGGTAGTAAATCTGAAAACCGCAATAGAGATGTTTGACACGGCTAATTGAAATATAATTGAGGATAAGGTCCATATTACGCTTCTCAAATCATGTTGAGATTAACACAATTAGTATACAAAAAGATGTCCTGTAGGTCCCCATCAGTTTGCGAATTATTTTCACAAGGGTGCTCGATAGGATAGTGATCCAATCAATAGACCAATCAAGTGTCATTATAATGGGTATTAAATGTATAGTGATTAACTCGATAGGTTCCCAAATATTTGGTGTCGGTGTCGGAATACGAAATTTCCGTTATAACGGATGCAAATACTGTTGAAATGAATTGGTTCCCATCGAAACAGTGTCTTTATTTGAATTTGTCGGAATAACGGATGTCGTTGTATCAAGTCCTGACTGTATATAGTTGACAAGATAATATGATCTCTAAAACCTCTTGTTGGGAAAAATGATATAAAAATCATTATAATTTACAAAACTTATGTTTTAAATACTTTTGCAACCTTCTATAGTATTTATTTAGTAACTTAAATATGTGGATATACTTGCTAACAAATATAAAATTAAAGCAATAATAGTTTTTACATATTTCACTGGCCTGATTCCATAAAACTGCTCAATAACAAAGTATCAAATAAAAACAATTCGAAAATCTTGAAATTAACATCTTACATGTCCAAAATAATTAAACACAACACCTGGCCAGAAGAAATCAGTTTTCTTTTATGGGGTAGAGCCAAAAAATGGGACAAAACCATTAATGGACAATATAGTGAAAGATATAATAAATCAGGATTAATTATCTTTTCAAATAGGTTTCACATCATTAACTCATGATCATCATAACATTTCATGCAGATTGCTCAAAAAATAAAAAAAGTTATGAACCAAAATAAGGCCAAAATGTAAGGAGTGTAACGCATTTTGTGTGACACTTTTAAAAATCACCATTTTTCCAATGGATGTCAATAAAAAAGAAACAGATACCCTGTGCAACATAAATCAATGATATTTGTTTGATAAAATAGTGATTGTTAAATTTCTGAAAGTAAAATGTGTATAAGAGAATAATGTTTCCGTATACCAGCAGAGCTACTGACAAGGGTACTAAAAAAAATTACACGGCAAAAAATCACACTTTTTGAAAAAGTAATATTTTTTCACAAGAAAATTTACATTATCTGGAAAAAACAGACTTTAGGTAGGAAAATGTATTGACTCTTTAGGAATACTCAAATAATTTATCTACATTGATTAATGAAACAGCAGAATATCGGTTGTAAATTTGACAAAAAATCACTGCAAATGGGAAATAGTACTTTCCCTGAAAGTCACTGTGCTCAAAGGAATTTGAGAGATTCGTGATTTCAATCTCTATTTTGTAACAAACACACCAATTGTTCACTTTGATCAATGATTTTGACCAATGCTTTTCCTATCTGTTTGGAAACAATTACAAACAAAAAGCAGCAAATATTACCGAAAGAATTCTCTCCTTGGCCCTCCATGGTCAAGCCCCATTTCCCCTGAAAACTTAACGTAGAGTTTACACTGAGGGTCGAAACGACGCCTCAAAGCCCTAAAGGCACTGTCTAGAATGTTACGTCTGGAAATTATAATTTCCTGAGTGGCATCTGTGTGGAGGTTTGCTTGAAAAGCTTTCAGTACGTCTTCCAGCGAAGTTGTTGTCACACCACTTAAAACAAAAAGGACATGTACTGGTTCAAGTCACAGCAAACAAAATCCAACAGCTTCCTACAACATTTTCTTATATGCATGCTAATTTAAATTGGGTGGGGCCAATGATATTTTACCTCTCAAATTCTATATAAATTGCTATATTTTGCTTTGTTTTTTTTCAAGACCTTAACATTAAATTCAATGACTTCTTTTCAAGGCAAAACTCTATTTGAGGACTTTCAATGCTTAAGTCATGTTCAAGGTCAGCACCAAAGCAAATTGGTAGGTGACCTAAGGCTCATTTCAGTGAAGTTTGATCAAAATCTATTGAAAAGTTTTAGAGGAATGTTGTGTAATAAAAATTTTTGAAACAATTTGCATGATGCACGCTGGATGATGACAGACAGAGACTGGTCACAATAGCTCTTTGTGCTTATTGAAGTGATCTAATAAAGTATGGTAATTGATTTATAGAGTTACTTACATCTCAACTGACTGTTCAGTTGTTTGTCTTCTTGCAAGCAGTTCTTCGTCCTCGGAATCAATAACTTCAATGACATCCGCTCTTATTGGAACATTTTGACTGAAACAAAAGGCATTTAAAATTACAACTTTACATTTCCTAACAAGACTGAAAATAAAAAGAAATTGTTTGGAGTGCTCTAACCAACCCATGGAAATCATTGTGACCCTAACTTTTTGGCAATGGTAGAAAAAAATATGATGATACAATGTATAAAAATCAAGCCAAAATACAGTATAACCAAGATATCATGTTTTACTTGTGATGCAGCCAGAAACACCGATGTGTTCATTTTTACACCATATGATTGTGAATACCACCAATCAATGTCATGACAATGGCTGTTATATTGCTCAATATTTGGTGTTAAGACTGGCAGCCATGTTAAATAAAGGTGCATAATAAAGTGAAATCAATTCGGCAGACCACAAGTGACCATTATGGGAAGGGTCACGCTATATACAGGTGGTCGTTAATCCAGGTTTTACTATATGTATCTTTAGCAAAAAAAAAGAAATCCCAACCGACCTGAGCACTCCAAACAAATTCTTTTTTATTTTCAGCCAATGTTCTAATTATAAAAAAAATCAAAAGATACATGTACAATAAAACTACTTATTATAAGGTATAGCTACATTTTATTTAACTAAGCAGTCAAATGAAACAGAGTTAACATTTTAAAGAGAAAAAATGTCTAAAAAGATAAAATGTATAAAACAATAAAAGGGAAATAACTATAGAACAAAAACTGTCACTGTTGTGTAGATGCAATAAACATTTCACAGGAAAATATTGTAACAGGAGTTGCATTGACAAGATTTGTTTCCAGATCACAGTGCATAATTTTGCAATGATTAAAAGGAGTGAGAGACAACAGATAATCTGAAAACTCAATTTGAACATAAAATAAATTTAAGTGTCATTTCATGATGTTTTCATGAATCATAAATTTTTTTAAAATAATGGAAATGAATTAAGTTTCAATTGCGTGGGCATAAAACAATTATAATTTAACAATGTATAGTATGAAAATAATGACCCTGATATGCCCTTTCAAATTTGCATCTATTATCGACTAAATCACTCCTTTTGGCAACCAATGTCACCCCTACCCTTCATTTCGGCAGTTTTTGTAAGGAAATGAGAAAGATAAATGCACAGACAAATTGACTACAGAACTAATATTTCATGCAAATTGAGCAGTTAATCGGTATCGGAGATTTCTCGACGCGGACAATAAAATGTTTGCAGGTTCGAATCCCACAACTGATAAAAAAATTTAAAGATGCTGACCTTGTATCTTGATGGTCTTAAAATGGGTCACACATTGCATATTATTTTAGGTATACCTAATTGAATAACAATACATCAATTAAGTGTATATAATTTTGACAGATAATAGTTTTATGGCAAAAAAAAGAAAAATCGCAATAACAACAAAACAAAAAGAAAATATTAAAGTGCTAGCTGGATTCGAACCAGGGTCCTCTAGTACCAGAGACGGATACTATAACCACTACGCCACAGCGGCAGCTGAATGTACCACCAGGAGTAAAGCTTTTATCTCGTTCACGGCAATGTATTGAAATGTAAACAAACAATGCCAGATTTGCGGGCAGCATACTTTCAACAAAGACACTTTTGCTTTTATTTGTAAACATTCATAAGTAATGCTATTTGGTAGTTGGTAATGTTTTGTTGAGTTGTATTCATAGCTTAATTTCTACCTAAAAGTAACATGTAAACAGATCTGGTCGAAAGATACAAGGTCAGCCCCTTTAATCTTTCACATTATCTTTTAATAATTATTTCAATCTGGTTTTAATGCTTTATCAAGCTAAATCTTTTTTTAAATGTATTTAATAAAAAACACCCAAAGTTAAAACAGCGAGGCAAGTAAATGTAAAGAACAGAATAAACAAATATGAGTCTTAATACCGGACTCGAACCCACAATCATGAGGGTTAACAGCCCATGCAAGTTAACCGTTCGACTAGCCTATGAGTACATTCACTTTGTGTTATTATGGATAATTAAAGCTTTTAAGTGTGTGAATACCGTATGCGAGCTTTGACGATATACAGCGATTGTGTTGTTGGAAAATAATACTCAATTGTATTCCTTTTAATGAATATTTTTGCATAAAGGGCAGGTCAGGGTCAATGTTTGCGGACTATATCATTTGTGTACATGTATTTTGTCAAAAATCATGTGTTTATTAAGTTTGTGTGTTTTTATAAGGAAAAATAATTTCTCAGTTCTGGTATCATGTTTTTATACATTTAGCATCAAAGTAATTAGTAGGTTGCCATGCTCCAGGCATATATTATTATTAACTTAATGGCCTTCTTACATTGTTAATAATTTTTTTCAGATTTTCATAAAATTTAGTGGCCATATTACATTTGTTATTTTAAGCTCTTTTTTACTGGATCATGAAATGACACTGTGTAAAACACAAACTGAAACTTTATCATAATAACTCATGTTTAACCTAGTACTACTACACTCCAATGCAGTGGTAGGGTTTCCTCTCTAATCAACAGAAAACATGTACTGATAACTAATACATTAAGCATGATGTGCATTTAACCTGTCTGATCTCAATGTCATCAACACTTGAATATTTATGCTATAATGCATACTGACCCAAATTAGGACACATTGGTGTTATTTTCTGCATTCCATGTTTAATATTTGTGTTTGCAGACACTGTTTATAAGGCACTTATTCCAAAAGAAGAATGCACAATTTGAGAATGATGCAATCAGTATTTTTTGTATTCAACTCATCAAAGTGGCCATCAAATGTTGCACAATTTCACAAATAAAAATGAATGCTACAAAGTATAACAAACTGGTTAATATTCAGTGGATCATTTAAGTTATTACTAGGCTAATCAAGAGTGGTCACAGAACCTCTCAATCAACTAATTGACGATAGAAATTGTCTTAACCAATGATGTAAGTTCAATAAAGGCCCACAATTCATGAAAAAAATCATGCAAGAGTGTCTGGTTCTGTATGTATCATGAAATATTGATATTACTTATCAGTGTTGAAGTTTCAAAGTAGTATCTATAGCGGATGTAGAAATACATTGTATTAAACTTTATGATAATGACAGAAAAAGCATTTTTCTTAACCAACAGCCAAAATTTAAACTAGAGCTCGACGTGTCGGAGCATTATACGCCCGAAGGATGAGCCGTTGACAAATATGTGGTCAAAAATTAACTGACTGTGACTCAAAAACTTGTTGAGTTATTGAGCGGACAAGGTCATCTACTGACCACGACCACCCATCCTACCAAGTACCATAAAAAAATTGTCGAGTTAGTGAGCGGACGAGGTTTTTACATAAAAAGGTACTGTGACCTTGACCTTTGACCTACTGACTTCAAAATCAATAGGGGTCATCTACTGACCATGACCAACCATCCGACCAAGTACCATGACTGTGACCAAAAAACTTGTTGAGTCATTGAGCGGACAAGGTTGTAGCTAACGGACAGACAGACGGACGGACAGAGGGTATACCATAATACGTCCCGAAGTAAACTTTGGGCGAATAAAAGCCAATATTACAAGAGCTGTAAGGGACGGGTTATGCTCCCTGACATCGCTTTGTCAGAAATATTTGTGTGGTTAGTACAGGAAGAAGTTGTGAAATCATCATCAATCACCATTACCACCATCATGCTGCAGCATGAGCTACAGGTTACAATGGACTTCTCCTTACGAGATGTTATGAGTTAACAAATCAAAATAACAAAGGTGAGCTAAAACCACACAAGTTAAGCAATTTTTTAGAACATAAGCTTGAATAATATGAGAAACAATGCCTTTTAAGCAAAACTTTAAACCTATTCACATATCAGCATAGATAATAGGGATGGGCAATGTTTTAAGAGAAAAACAAGAGGGCCCTGGGTCGCTCACCCGAGAATGAGGCTTTAAGCCTTTGTTAACGCCTCAACCAGTGAATCCGGTGCTTATAGAGGACTTTCAAATGATGCTATACTCCAAATTTAAAGGCTCTGGGCATTGCGATTCAAAGGAGAAGATTTTTGAAAATTTCATTTTTTCAACCCCATTTTTGACCCCTGTGACCTACTTATGCAATGAACTGAAACCATTTGAACAATATTGGTAGGGGACCTACCAAGGATCATTGGTAGGGGACCTACCAAGGATCAATTCTGTGAAGTTTGGTCAAAATATAATTAGTAGTTACAGAGGAGATGATGTTTTAGTGAATTCCAATCATAAGTCTATGTAAACTTTGTAACCTCCAATTTGAACAACTTTGATAAAGGACCACTAGGTGATGCTATACACCAACTTTGAAGGCTCTGGGCATTGCGGTTTCAGAGAAGATATTTGAAAATTGCATTTTTCAACCCCTTTTTTGACCCCTGTGACCTACTTATGCAATGAACTGAAACTATTTGAACAATATTGGTAGGGGACCTGCCAAGGATCATTTCTGTGAAGTTTGGTCAAAATCTAATGAGTAGTTCAGAGAATATTTCATTTAAGTGAAAATGTTAACAAATGACGCATGACGATGGACAAAGTGACTGGTCACAATAGCTAAAACTACAGATGAAATTAAACACAGAAGGAAACCTGTAAACAATATAAACTATAAAACTATATTTTACATGCTTTGGAGAGCTCAGAAATAATTACCTGTAAGGAAGCAGCTATAAACTGACGGCATCTTAAGGCTGCTCGTCTCCTCCCTAAGCGCAGTCTTGTATTACCTCCTTAAAATAACCCTACTTATATTCTTAAAGAATTTCTTATATAATCAATTGACATGCATCATTTATTAGTTTAAATGTTTTAATTCATAATTACGGAATGCCGTAATGGCCATCATGATTTGTCTTCACTAGGTCGATGGTGCGATGGTCGATGGAGCGATGTTGCAATGGCAATGTTGTGATGTCTATGGTGTCGCATCATCCACCATCGCCATTGTATCATCTACGATCGCATCATCGACCATCACCATCATATCATCGACCATAGCCATTGTACCATCACCATCGTACCATCGCCTTCCAGTACACATGCGCAATCCAATATGTTATACTGGAGCACATGGTAAAAACAAGTTAGCTGACAATAGCTAGCATAGCAGGCAGTAAGGCCTAAAAAATAAATGTTGCGTTTATGGCAACCTGATCCTACCTAGACCCTAGATTGTTTTTTTGCTGAATTTAAAACAAAATGTTGTAAATTGTCTTTTACAATGAAATTTTGCACAAAATGCAATATTAGAAGATATTTCGTCATATCAATAAAGAAAACACATAAATTTAAAGGAACTTTCCTTCGATTCCCTCTCCCATGTTGCCGTACAATAGCGTTGACTATAGTTTATTGAAGAAAATCAGTTTATACCATATACATTTTGTCTGACTTTTTGAGCCATATTAACACAAGTTTAAGGTATATAACAAACTTAAGTACATCGATCACATTATTTCATGAAGTCTCTTCAAACCATATACAAATTGTGTGAGTTTTCAACAATTTTCTGTTTTTAGTGACAATTTGGCGATTTGAAGGAAAGTCTCTTTAAACTAAGAAATGTGTTTTAACCCCTTTATGATAATTTTATCATGCATGAAATGGACCAGAAGTAAAAAACTTGGTCCTGACCCTACCTATTTTTTTGGCCTAGGGAAATGTAGCCGAAACAACAAGTGTTTCATCCATTTTGTTTTGACTGATAAAAAATCTAAATGTGCATGTGTATCAACCATTACCATCGAACCATCAACCTAAGACTAATCACGATGGCCCTAATAGCATTCTGTACATAATAGTTGTCAAATATTTATAAGCTGTAAAACATATTATTTTCCAAAAAATAAGGTGTGGTCCAATTTTTAGAAGCATTACAGTATGTTGGAAACATTATACTGTGATATCCAGTTGATAAATGTACAAACAATAAAATGTTAAATTGTTTACGGTCTGTTTGATGAAAAACATCATTATACAAACACATTGTAAAATACATACCTTCTGTTACTGTTGGAAGCACTGGAGGCTCTGACTGGTGGGCTGCTGCCACAACCTTTGGTACAACATTATTAATGGCTTGTTAACAACACGTTTATTGGACACAGGTAGTGTTAATGTCTCTCTACCAAACTATACCTCTATAGCACGCTCCTCAGTGGCAAAAAATTCATAACATGCGAACAGGTCCCGATAGCATGATGAAGGTGTCAATAATAAGCTACATGTATTAATGTTTTTGATG
>Ga0224511_10000880_pt1 | contig 16353 bp, 4 predicted proteins | sample SF_May12_sed_USG_2_FD_169988 | JGI IMG/M metagenome (GOLD analysis project Ga0224511, IMG submission 169988) | Sediment microbial communities from San Francisco Bay, California, United States - SF_May12_sed_USGS_8_1 | ecosystem: Environmental > Aquatic > Marine > Sediment | place: USA...
ATATTGAGTTTGATCTTAATTATGTTGAACTTCTAATTTGTGGAAAAAATCGATCATTGTGTTTTAGAACTAGTATTTGTAGGATTCACTGTATAGATCAATCTAGAACATTTACTTTGTTGTTGAAATCCAAAATTCTTGATTTTGAAACCTATAGTCGTGTACATGTTATCGTATCGAATACGTATCGTATCGGCAAGGTCAGTATCGAATACGTATCGATACGGCTGTTGACCATATTGTCCCAGCCCTACTTTAGGTGCTCCTGTTGTTTTCACTGATAATAGACTTTACCTAGATCTGTATGTTCATTCCAGGAGAAGTTGCGTAGTGTAATTGTGCTGCAGCGTGCTGTGCGTGCTTACCTAGAGCGGCGGCGTCTGTTGAGGAAAGATGCTGCTGCACGGTTGATCCAGCGTGTGTGGCGTGGTCACCAGGGTCGACAGGAGGGTGCCAGACGCCGATACGCCAGGGACATGCAGCAACATGAGGCAGCTGCCGTCAGACTTCAGGTGGGCTCGTTGGAGGTCTACACTTTGTTGTACATGACATTATTACTAGCAATAAACGTTTTTAACTATAAACTATTTGTATCTAATGGTTATGTAAACATGTAGGCATGTATTTCAAAGTTGAAAAATGAAAATAAAGGAATATTTTTATTCTGTGTTTAAAACTGCTCTACAAACATAGTCTTTTTAAATGATATTTATTTAACGATTTACTAAACTTATATTAATTTTTTGGTATACATTTTGAATGTATTGGTCTGTTTGCAGACTGCCATCCGTGGCTACCTGTGTAGGCGACGTCATTCCCAGATGCTAGCAGCCATGATGAAACTCCAGGCCGTGTGTCGTGGGTTCCTGTACCGTTGCCGTCAACAGCAGGCGGCCGTCACCATCCAGGCATGCTGGCGGGGATACCTGGCACACAAGAACTACCGCTGCACACAGGCAGCTGTCACCAGACTACAGGCATGTGTCCGGGGCATGTTAATCAGAAGGCAAACCAGCCAATACCTGCAGTGTGTGTGTACAGTTCAGGCCAGGTTCCGCGCTCTTCTGGCAGGCAGACAGGCTAGGCATGAATACCAGGCCCTGCGGAGTGCCTGTCTTAGTGTACAGCAGCGCTGGAGAGCTACCCAACTGGCCAGGCAAACAAGGCACCACTATGTGTCATTGAAACAGGCTGCCATCTGCATACAGGCCCAACAGCGGATGATCACCCAGCGCTGCAGGTATGGTAGGTTGAAGGCAGCTGCTGTGGTCATCCAGAGTCGCGTGCGTGCATACCGGGTGAGGCGGGCGTACAGAGTGGTGCTGGCCCACAGCCATGAGGCAGCAACTCTGATCCAAGCTGCCTGGAGGGGCTACCTGGCTAGACAGAGGCTGAGGGAGATGTCAGCGGCAGCCACCTACATCCAGGCTTGCTACCGGGCATACAGGGGAAGACAGGACTGGCTCAGACTGAGACACGCTGCCATTGTTTGTCAGACACGGTACAGGGCTCAAGCTCAGGCTAGGGTACAGAGACAAACATTCGTGAGTCTAAGAAATGCTTGTGTGGCTGTTCAAGCACAGTTTAGAATGGTTCAATGCAGGAGAGGCTTTCTGCAGCAGAAGGCAGCTGCCATAACAATACAGTCTTACTACAAAGGTTACCTTCAGAGACAGATGTACGAAAAACAGAGAAGAGCAGTTTGCTTGATTCAGAGACACTTCAAAGCATTTGCTGCTGGCAACAAGCAGAAACAACTTTACCAGGAAATGAGACACGCTGCAATCAAAATTCAGACTTGTTTCCGGTGTCATAGTTCTAGGAAAATGTTTACTGCCATGCGAGAGGCAGCCATCTTGGTTCAGTATAAATACAGAGCCATCCTAGCCATGAAGCAGCAGAAGAAGCGCTACCAGGCAGTGAGGACAGCCGCCATTATCCTGCAGCAGCAGTGGAGGAGTCTTGTGATCGCCAGGGCAACAAGACAGGTGTTCCTGGAACAGAAAGCTGCTGCCATCAGAATACAGTCTGCTGCTCGCATGATGGCCCAGCGAACACGGTACCAAAGATTGAGGCATGCAACGATTCTGATTCAAAGACGGTTTAGAGCTCATCAAGAATACAAGACCAGTCAGCATTTACTTGGCCAGCGTAACACGGCAGCAACAGCTATCCAAGCTGTGTTTCGAGGTTACCTGGTGCGACAGAAAGTCAGACAAGAGCATCTTGCTGCCACAGTGATACAGGCAACAGTCAGGAAGTTCATACACACACAGAAATACTGCAGACTACGGCAGGCAGCCTTGGTCTGTCAGAGAAGGTACCGGGCCAGACTGGCAGGACACACACAGTTCCAGCACTACAAGGAGATGAGACAGGCAGCTGTCTCGCTGCAGGCCACCTACAGAGGACACCTGGTGCGCAGACAGATGAGGCAACAACATGCAGCGGCCACACAAATCCAGGCATGTGTCCGTAGATACCTGCACACTAAGAGGTACTGTCAACTACGGCAGGCAGCCTTGGTCTGTCAGAGAAGGTACCGGGCCAGACTGGCAGGACACACACAGCTTCAGCACTACAAGGAGATGAGGCAGGCGGCTGTCACACTACAGGCCACCTACAGAGGACACCTGGTGCGCAGACAGATGAGGCAACAACATGCAGCAGCCACACAAATACAGGCTTGTGTCCGTAGATACCTGCACACTAAGAGGTACTGTCAACTACGGCAGGCAGCCTTGGTCTGTCAGAGAAGGTACCAGGCCAGACTGGCAGGACACACACATCTTCAGCACTACAAGGAGATGAGGCAGGCGGCTGTCACACTACAGGCCACCTACAGAGGACACCTGGTGCGCAGGCAGATGAGGCAACAACATGCAGCAGCCACACAAATCCAGGCATGTGTCCGTAGATACCTGCACACTAAGAGGTACTGTCAACTCCAGCAGGCTGTTGTTGTCTGTCAGAGACAATTTAGGGCAAGATTAGCTGCAGCTGTACAGTACCGAGACTATCAGAGGCTAAAACATGCCACTGTCACCCTGCAGTCTACATACAGAATGTTTGTTTGCAGAAGAACGTTTTTGCAGATGAAAGATTCAGCCACAGTGGTGCAGTCTGTGTGGCGATGTCACCAAGCAGTGAGGCTGTACAGACGACAGAGAGAAGCAGCCATGATCATCCAGAGGCAGTGGCGGGCATTCCATACAGGCAGAGCACAGAAGGTGGAGTTCCAGAGACAGAAACAAGCAGCTGTAGTTCTCCAGAGGCAATGGCGGGCGTTCCAGATGGGCAAAGCACAGACGAGGCATTACCGGAGACAAAGACAAGCAGCCATGGTTCTCCAGAGGCAGTGGCGTGCATTCCAGACAGGCAGAGCACAGAAGATGGAGTTCCAGAGACAGAAACAAGCAGCTGTAGTTCTCCAGAGGCAGTGGCGGGCGTTCCAGACAGGCAGAGCACAGACAATTGAGTACTGGAGACAGAAAGAAGCAGCTGTGGTAATCCAGGCTGCAGTGCGCCAGTTCTTGTGTCGTCAACACTACCTCCAGGTGCGAGAAGCCACGGTGAAGCTACAGGCAGCCTGTAGGGGATACTTGTTCCGCCAGAGACGGCAGCAGGCCACCATCACTATACAAGCATGGTGCAGGGGCTACTTGGTAAGACGTGAGCTGGCGAGACAAATAGTTGCAGCCACCGTCATCCAGGCCTGCTACAGAAGGTACAGAGCTGTCCTGGTGTTCACCCAGTACAGGAGGGCAGCCTTGGTCATCCAGACCAGGTACAGGGCTCATAGAGCTCAACAGGTGCAGAGTGAACAATATGAACTAATGCGGAGATCCTGCATTGTCATTCAGAGGTTCTGGAGAGGTTACAAACACACCAAGGAAATCCAGCAGCAGTACCGTGTACAGAGATCAGCAGCCACACGTCTACAGGCCTGGTACAGGATGTCTGTTGCCAGGTGCAGGTACCGAGACCTGCAGGCTGCTGCTGTGGTAATACAGAGCCACGTGAGGATGTACCGTGTACGCCGGGCCTTCCAGGTCGTACTCTATCACAGCCATACAGCGGCCGCCACCATCCAGGCAGCATGGAGAGGCCACTTGGTGCGACGCCAGAACAGGGTGGAGTCTGCTGCTGCCACCTACCTACAGGCCTGCTATCGGTGCTACCACCAGCGCCAACAATACGTCACCATTCGTCATGCTGTCATCACCTGCCAGCGGCGGTACAGGGCTGCACGGCTGGCGCAGCAGGACAGGCAGCAGTATCAGGCCATGAGAGCGTCTGCTGTGATATTACAGGCTGTGTTCAGGATGCACCAAGCCAGGCAGAGCTACCTCCAGCAGCAGAGAGCAGTGGTGCGGCTGCAGTGTGGTGTTCGTGTGTGGCTGGCGCGACGTGAGCTGGCATACCTGCAGGCGGAGAGGTCCCAGGCTCGAGCGGAGCTGCTAAACCGGGTAGCCAATGTCACCAAGGCACACCTGGCTGCCATGAGACTACAGCGATGCTACCGCCACCATGTAATGATGAGAAATGCAAGCAAACAGCTGCACAGTGTCATTACCATTCAGGTGGGTAACTAAGATATATGTTTCTTGATATGACATGTCTAGAATCTCCATTGTTCCTTTGACAAGTTCTTGCATGCTTGTAATTATACTGCAAATAAAACTGTTGCACTTTCTTCATACCAAAGTGTGTTTGATAAAAAAATTCACCTCACTTTAAAAAATCTAGAAAAACATGTCTTGCAGTGAATGTCTTTAAAAAAATGTTTTTATTGACATTCAATATTTTTTGTACAGAGGTGGGTACGAAGCCGACTGGACCGTTTGAGGTATTTGCGATCCATGCGGGGTGTTATTCGTGTGCAGGCGCTAGTGCGAAGCTGGTTGGCACGTAGGGACCTCGCTGCCAGGGTCATCCAGGGTGGAGCTCGAACCTGGCTGGCCAGACTGGCCGTCAGGAGGCGGCAGAGGGGCATAGTAAGACTACAGGTAGGAATTAGTGTAGTTATTTACTGCTGCATGATGTTGTATCAATTTAAAATGTTACAGGTAGTTTAGTAATCATAAAAAATAGCACATAACTTGTGCTTTAAAAAGCTTAAACTCATCAGAAGTCAAAAATATAATCTAAGAAATAGAGAAATTCCTGAGGAAGCCTAGCTTGCATGGTGAAAATAACAGCCTCAGTTTTATTAAAGCTGTTCATCAATGGAAATGAAAGATGCCACAACACTAAAGTCATATGTTATTACTTCTACTCTAGCCTGTTGTTGAATAACATAGTTAACAATTCACCCGTTTCTCCTGCAGGCACTTTGGCGAGGCCACTGTGTTCGGCGAGACTCGAAAAGCAAGCGTGTGGCTCAGGCGCGAGCTCGTGTAAAGGAGGCTACAGCAGCCGCTACCCCGGAGCAGACACTGGCGTCACGCACATCTTCCGCTCTTGACTTTCTGCTGCGTTACAAGCATCTGTCTCACCTCATGGACGCTCTTGTTCACCTTGGTAAGGATTGATACTGGATAAAATCGAGGGCTTGGTGCATAACTACCTATTGTACGTACCTTTTTTATGCCCCCGCCATTCGAAGAATGGTGGAGGGGCATTAAGTGTTTCCCCTGTCCGTGCGTCTGTCCGTCCGTTATCAAAATTTGGTGTCCGCTTAATAACTTTTGAAAGACTGCATCAATTCAATTCAAATTTGGTATGTTGATATATAATATCAAAACACAGGTCGAGTTTTATTTGAGTTACAATCCACTAATTTTTGATAGAGTTATGGGCCTTTTTTAAAAACATAGTACAAAAATTGGTGTCCGCTCAATTAGCGGGGGTATCTGTGTCCTATAGACACATTTCTAGTTTAGATAAAAGTTTACAATAGTTTTAAACCAAGTCCTCGAAATGCAGTTTAAAGCCGTTTATACACTTTTTTCATGTCTTATAAGGCTTGAAAATTGAACATGGATGTTTAAATCGATGTGCTTTTAAATAGTTGTAATTTGAAACTAATAGGTGTAGACTACTGCAGTTTAATAGCCTCACTGACTTACAAGAACAGGTAAAAGTAAATTTGATTTGTGTACCCAGAGGTGGGTACGCGGTTGTCGGCAGTGTGCTGTGAGCGGCTTGTCGAGGCCAACGCTGTGTCCGTGCTGTTTCGTCTGCTGCGCTCGTGTAACCGTAGCTTGCCCCACATGGAGCTGATCAAGTGCACCATCAACATCCTTACCAATCTCGCCAAGGTAGAACTTTACTAGCACAGAGGCCTTGTCTCACTTTGATTTCATTCTTGGAATTAGGAATGCCTTTTTTAGTTTAGAAGTTTTTTGTAATTCAACTTCAGCCTTAAAAGAATACAATAACAAAACTCTATCCATGACAAAATTTTGAGAAATTATTAACTATCATTATCAAAACTTACTTGAATAAATCCTGCCGATTCTAAAAGAGAGTCTATAACTATGTACATGTATAATGTATTCCCAGTATGAGGCGACGCGTGTTGCGGTGTGGTCGGACGAAGAAATGATGCCCTCACTGCTGGAGCTGCTCACGATCTACCGCGAAAAGCCCGCCATTTTCTGCCCCACCGCCACACTGGTCGGCATCCTCGCTCTTGAACAGCCCTGCAGACAGGTAAGGCCAGGAGAAACAAGAATCTGTTGGTTATTATATGCATTTATAACATGAAAATCTTTTAATGAGTATTCATCATCAATAGCCTCTATTTGTACAGTGCAATTGGCACAACCACCAATGAGTTCTTCCAAAATGCTGAAAGAAAAGATGCATGTTTGGCTGCTTACGCACATTTTGATAGAAATAACCTGTGCTATAACAGAGCGCTACATTGGATCTACAGTTTACTTGTTAACTTATTTAGTATACTGTACTTTGTCATGACTTTTTTATACCTGGTTGATGCTTTTCTTTCATTTTTTTACAAAAACTGCTAAATTTTAATATAATAAAGTATTTAGGAATGCCATCGGCTACAATGTAATATTTGCACAATGTGTTCTGACATTGCAGAAAGTGTTGGCGGACAAGAAGCTGGTTGAGAAGTTCCAGTCTCTGCAGTCGTTGACAGCTCGGCGACACCGCATGGTAGAATCGCAACGCGTGACGCGGGCCCGCCTCAACCAGACGCTCAACGCCACCCTGTCTGCCCGCTCACCCGTGAAGAAATGTGTCAAGCCGGACTGGAACCTGCACCGTGATAAACTGGCCGCCATTGACAACCCACTGAAGGCCATCAACTTTGTCCTCAACAACTTTGGCATCCCACACAAGTCTTAAGGGACAGGATTTAGATGATTAGTGGGTAGAGGATTTAGATGATTAATGAGGTCAAGGATTAAGATGATTGGTGGGTTACCATGTAATGAGCTAGAAAATAACAGCAAGCTAGGACATTTAGTGAAACAGATGGTTCACATGAAATGTTTTTGTCAAATGTTAACAGGAATGCCAACACACAATGTATAAAAAGTTATCAATAAAGAGGCACTGTTGTATCAATGAATTCTGACCATGTACATTGTTGTCTGTTTTGTTACCTTTTCTATCTTTCCAAGAGATGATTTTTAAGTGCATATAACTATTAACTACCTTTCTATGTATGACTGCAGTTTTTTATGTGTACATGTATCTTGTATTGCAATTTTAATAGTAATGAGTACATAAAATAATTTTAGTTCTGTTATTTTACAAACTATGTATGTGTTTGCATAAATGTTTGTGTTTGTTTGTAATTTATGTGTGCATTTCTGTCCATTGTTTTGTTTTATTTTCTGGGCTTTTCAAATTCTCTGTAAGAATTCTACACATGTACTGGTATGATTTTTCAACCATTACAAATAAATGAATCTATTAAGTTACAACATTCATTTGTTACACTGAAGTATTATTATTTTCATATTCTGTGATCACTACTACAACTGCTACAACTTTTTAAAAGAAATTCACTTAAAATATATTTCAACTGATTTGCATTTATTCTCCTATTTATTTTTCATTATTGATTACTTTATGTACCTGCTTCCTATCCTCTATTCTGTCCTGTATTCCTTTATGGGCTTTAGAAGTTTTCTGTTTATTAAATAGCAGATGCTGATTTAACCATTTTTTGTAAACATGTAAGAGTTATAGAGTATAAATCCCTATAATAATTATAGTGTACCTGATTAGAAAGATCATGACTGTATGTATTGCTTGGGTTCATTATTATGCCAAAGAAAATAAACTTGTGCCCCAACTTGCATTTTGAGTTTTGTTGTTATTGATGTTTAGAACAGTGAGGATCATAAAACCATCAGATATAACTTGCCAAAAAATTAGAAAAGTTAAAATTTTAATATATAAAGCAATGGCGCTCCTGATAGAGAGCACTGATAAAGCCTAGTTTACACCGTTATGGTAAATTGTTTTTCAAAGAATACACCGTGAAGTAACAACGTTTCTCAGATTTTAATCCACAAGTAAACAAGGTGTAATATGCAGCTCTGAGTTGAAAAAAAACATACTTCCTCAAACAAAATAAACCCCATTTGTTTTGCATAAATACTAATGTATATCTTGGTGAACATTTTAGAGAATATCTTATTCCATATCACTGACAAATAACAATGAATTAAAAAGGTAACGGTTTCTTTTAATCTCTGTTCTTCTTGAAGGCGTACAATACTGATGATCGAAGAGTTTAGCACTGTACAGCCTCGTTCACACTGTCCTGGTGTACGTTCCGGCAGTTTGTAGCCGGCGGAACGGGACGAATCGTGAATGAATTCGAGTGCGTTCCCACATTTCCGGCAGTGCTACGGACGAGACCAGGTGTAGCTCCGGAGGCGCTACGGTGTGTCCTGGTGCGTCCCGAAACACCAAGGCTCTGCCCTGGGCATCGGCGGCAGAGCCCCGGTGTCACTACGGTAAGTCACGGAAGTAGGACGGCAAAGCCCCTGTGTTACACGGTAGCTTATGAATAGGTATGTTAACATTCGGTATATGGAGGTGGGCGGTACCTTAAAATATTGTTGCCTCGTCAAAAAGAGTTGTTGCATTGTCAAAAAGGATTAGGGTTAGGGTTAACCCCAACCGTCACGGACATTAAACGTGATCTGGAAATTCCGCCCACTCCAGATACTGGATGCTCTTTAGAAAATACGATATGAATATCAATGAAATTTCCGTGGAACTTATAACAGATATGTCAATTGCAAAGTACAGAACGCGAGTTTCATTCAAAGGCAAAAAAGAACAGTTTCTATATTGCAATATGCAGTTTGTTCCCATTTTGAAGCATAGAAATCAACTAGATCTAGAGATTGCCTTTGGAAGTTGTTTTAACAAAACGCTCACGTATGTCATGAAGAGCGTTTTACGGAGCAACTATACCTTTTTGACGGACAATGATGCAATACGAAATAAATTTGCTACCTGTAAAAATACACACATATGTTTTAAAAAAGTAGGTGTGAGTTAATACAGAGCTTGTATTTCTTAATTAGCCCTTTATATACGGGACATACAATGGTATGGCGCACGTTGGCCGTCCATCCGTTTGTCCGCCTGTCTCTCAATTTGTCCGTAAGCATTTTCTAGTGCGTTTTTCTCTTATTACGCGGCAAAACAAGTTTCAAATTCTCGAATGATCAGCATATATGTTTGTAGGTAAAGCATTCATGTTAGAGTTGAACCCCCCCCCCTCGCATTTGGTAGGCAATAAGGCAATATTCAGGGTTTACTGACTGGACGCAGTACGCAAAACTCCTGTTATTTTGTACGCACATCTATAAATAACATTAAAATCTTGCAGTTTTTAACGAAAAACACGACAAACCTGCCACCAAGCAAACAAACAAAAAACTTACGTTTGCAAAAATGATGGTGCCTGTGCATGACAAACACTGGCAATCTTTCGGTGCCCGGACGGGCATCGGCCGATTCGTTTAGTAAGAGTTTTTTTCGAAATCTCCTAGTGATTTTCAGACATCTTACGGTGCCCGGCCGGGCACTGTACGGTGCCCGGACGGTCGCCGTTAAAGTAGTACGATTTAATTTTTAAACAAAATCGTGTGGCGCCCGTCCGAATCGGATGTGTGCCAACTCCGTACGGTGCCTGGCCAATGTCACGTGACCCTCAATAACCATGCAAAACGCCGTGCGGGCGCTGAAGTATTTTTAGTAGTACTTAAACATTACCGGGCACTGTACGATATATAAATATGACTTTTTATCCTACGATTCTTTCTGCCGCCGGTCGGGCGCCGTAGTATAGTATGATTTTTTGTTGAAGTAGACTGTGTACGGTGTCCGTAGATGATTTGTGACCATAGCATAAGGTGATGTGGGGGTAATGCTGATTTTTAAATTGTAGGTGAAACTATATAAGGTGTTGACTAAATAATGCTTGGGCTGTGTGAAGGTGATACTGAGATTTTAGAATTGGTGCTAATGTGCTTTGAAGATGATGTTTAGGCAAGCGTTATCCGTTGTTATGTAGGCTTTTTGTCTTATAACGACAAGCGTTTTGCAACGCGAGCGTAATGGGGTGTTGGGCCTACATGGCCCCACTGAGCGATAGGAACAAATGAACATTAATTATACATTATAACTTTGTAGATCTACATAGTATTTACTGAAGCAATTATTATAAAGTTATGCCTTAAGCCAAGATGTTTAGGTAAAATTAGAAGTAGATCTAACATTAAAGTCTAAGAATTTAATTTAATGATTCTACTGAGTAGATCTACCGGTATCTGCTAGACCGTGTAAAATTTATTATTAGATTTTTTATCATCGTTTCGATTATGTTTGTGTAGATTCTAATTAGTTATAATAACACTTATTTAAAAAGCATTAAAAATGACTTGCTGCTTGCGTTTATCTTTTCTTTAGTGTAAGGATACACATTTTGAGATTTCAAAATAAGCCCGCGTTTTAAACTTTTATATTGTTAAATGTTATCTTTATTGTAATTGGTCATTTTTATCTATCAAAACATTTCATTGGACGTCGTAATATCCCATGATGCTCTTTAGCAACCGCTTCAGTAGCAACACTTTGTTGACACAGCCAACACCAAACTTTGCAATCAGTGCTTTAAAATGACTCGTATGAAGTTTGTCTCACGCAACCTTGGTGGAAACAATTTGTAAGTGATCTCTTATAGTTTCTTCTTTAAAATACAAACGCTTTGATAGGAAAATTTACTAAAATGTACTTTAAATTACCATGAATTGGTTTGAAATCTCGTTCACACGACAGAGCTTGACAGTGAACTTTCGAGTTCATTGGGTTACTTTTAGGTAAATGATTACTTGGTATAACAGTTGAGCGAAGTATCAACCTTGGTGGTCTAATGTTTCACAAAAAACAGCTTTTTTGTCTTAAACTATACTACCGGTAGGCTAATAAATATGTCAATGAGCAGTAAGTTTGTAGGAAGTCAATAGACTACCATATGATGATACTTATTGAATGATATTCATTAGTATAATTATACTGCTTCAATACACAAAATCAATATACATATTTCATTGAAAATCAGTTCATTAAACAATTTAGACCATTACCAGACAATCGCCAAGCCTGACTTACAATACAAATGCAAACACCCAAATCTGCCAGTTAGAGTATCACAGTGCACGGAGTATTTAATAAAATTGCAGTTTATTGCAGATGCATAGTCTTTTAGATCTAGATATCTGCGTTAGAAAATCTGCTTAGTCCCTTTAAAATTGTATGCGCCGAGCTCTGTGAAAGTTTGTGCGTCCAAAGCTGGCATATGTACGGTTCACGGCAGTTGCCATTGTAAAAATTATGGTGATGAAGTTCAACATTCAAACGACAACAAACAATAAAGCTATCTTTATTTCATGTATATACCAGACACATTCAGACACATATAGTGACTGACATTTTTTGTACTTGTATTAAAGGGTAAAATACGCCGAGCATAGGACCCACCACTCTATACAATTTTTATTCAAATTATGACCGCGCTCTAAACAAAACAAAGATGGCGGATGTATTGTCCAAAATATAAGACGTCTTTTCATTGGCTCATTTTTGAATGGCGGTTTATGATTGGATCTTATGTTCTCCTAGCAACCGCTTCAGTAGCAACAATTTGTTCATTGTGTACACACACGCAAACACCAATCTCTGCAATCAGCGCTTTAAAAATGACTCATATGCAGTTTGTCTCACCCAACCTTGGTGGAAACAATTTGTAAGTGATGTCTTCTAGTTTTTTTCATCAAAATATCAACGTTATGTTAGCGAATTTCACTAAAATGTATATATACGCAAACTTATGGTCGTTTCGAAATCTCACTCAAATGGCAGTGCCTGGCAATAGGCTCTCGAGATTTTCGTTTTTTTTAGATAAATGATTAATCGATAGAGAATCATTTACAAAATCAATTTAGACCTTCAGCGAAGCCTGAATTTTACAAGACATGAAAACATCCATAGCCATACTGCCAGTACAACATGTACATGTATACAACATATGCTACACGTAGGAGAACTGTAGGCCTACCATAATACATGTTTACTGACACAGTTACTAAGTCATTAATAAAACTGTCCTAACTTTGATGGCATTTAATTATAATTTGTGTTGTAAGTAGATTCTACTGATTATTTTCGTTGGTTCAATGAACTGGATCCTGATTTTGCTGACAGTATGAATTTAAATGATAAAAAAATGATGAACACAACCAAAGAGACCTAACACATACAGTCTTTTAAACAGAAAAAAATACTCTTTTTTATTAATATTTCGTCTTAAAAGGCTTTATCAAAGTATAAAACCCCATCTGAACACATTCATTTTCGTATTTCAATGCAAAAAATCATAGAGTGGTTTTATAAAGCCTTTTTAGGCAACATTTTGATAAACGCCATTTTCACTATATTTGTCCATTTTTAAACTTGATCATGTTATACAGTCCTATAGAAGTTATAAATTATAGGTTTGCAGCAAACAATATTTTTTTATGCAGCTAGGATGTTGTTTTAGCTGAAAAACGGTATGCAACATGACTATATACACTGTGTGGTGTAAAGTATTAATTTGAAGAGCTAAAAATGATGGTTTTTCAGCGTTATGTTGTATCATTTAAAAATTACCAATTTTGCATAGAAAAATATTACATTTTGCATGGACAATTAATACTAAATACAAATGTTGCATTATAAAAAAAAATTTCTTTTTTTAAACACTTTTTGTTTGATTAATTTTTATTAAAAAATGAAAAAATGACAGCGGCTTGAATATATGTAGGGTTTCGTTATACATTTTGCCAATTTCTATTAAATTGAATTTACAAACCTTAAACATGCATGTTTTAATAAAAAGTATAATCATTTACAGCTTAATTTACAAGATTTATATGTATTCAACACAAAAACATACCTAAAATTGAACTAGCCTTTTTGTGCAATGTTTTTTATTATGTCCTTTGAGAACACCTACAAAGGGTAATATTTTGTAGTGTCCGCAACAGAGCTTCAGAAACTTCACTTAATGGAGATAGAGTGCCAACTCTGCTGTTATTTATATTTGCTTGGGCACATATTTTTACATACCAAGTGCTTTCATCATATGCCTTTAGGTTTCATCACAATTTACTAAAAGCCTTGTCCGCAACGGTGTAGTGTCCGCAACACAAATACAAAATATGGTTTAAACCATAATAATAATGAAGTGTTTTATGTTTGTTTTGTTTTAACATCTTCGGTTTGATTACTGTTATATAATAATTTGAAAGAAATGACATTGACCAATTAGTTTTGAGTCAAAATAGACATAACAATGCCAAAAGTATACTTAAAAAATGGTTTGATATGGATATTTATAATAGTTTCACATGTTTTATATCTGCACCAATTCAAACAAGAGGGTTTGTTTAAGAAACTAAAAGCAGAACAAAAGGTTTGTTACTTGTCAAACAAAAACAAATGATTCTAACATCTTTATAAGTGTGTGTCGGTGTTGCGGACACTACAGGTTTTCATACATCTTTCATGTGCTAAAACTAGTTCGCGGGGTGAACATAATAAATCATATCACTGACTTTTGTTTCAAAAAATTACTTTTTTACATATTTTTATCATTTTTCATGAGACCTTAAGTTAAAATATTGGAGCAAATTCTATAAAAATATAGTGTGACATTTTTTACCTAAAAATACACGCTTCAATAAAGATGAGTCATTGGTATAAATTATAAAAAAGTTAATGTTGAAAAGGGGAACAACTCTTGTCTGACTAATTAGTATCCAATTAATAGTAATGACAATGCAATGCTATGACATCATCATGATGACATCACTAGTCATTTTCCAAGAAAATTTCAAATTTTAAAGCTGTTTAGATTGTGCAGTTTTTTGCTGTTTGGAAGAGAATGAAAGAGGTAAGATGTTTGTTTTTAAAATACAATATAATTAAATGTACTGAACATAAGACTTATTTTAAATATTACAGAAATATTTAACTTAAATATATAAATATTTTACCTACTAAGTTTAATATTGAATATGTATGTAGGAAGTGTGTTGCCTTTATGTAAATGTTATCTTCAGTCAAAGTGTTAAGATTATTTATCTCATTTTTTAAAAATATTAATTGATTTATTAATGGAATATTTTAATGTTTATATAAGCATGTTTTACCCTTGTGTCCCTTATTTTTTAAGATTAAATAAGTAAAAAATGGATTGTGATAAATAGAACATTGAAATATTGTCTGTGGCATAATTAAAATATTAATTAGGAAATGTTGTTAATTTGATCATTTTTCATGAAAAATTCTGCTCTGTTACAAGTTCTTATGCAGTAAATGTTACTTTTGTTTAAGCGAAAACAATGGAAACTGATTTAAGTTTAAGAAATATGCGCCCTAGAAATAAAAAACAAACCAAATTGACCAGTACAGAAAGATCTAGAAAGAGAAGGGCAAAAGTTAAAGCAGATGAGGAAAAACACAAAAAAGAAAAAGAAAAAGATAGATTGAGAAAGAAATTGAAACGTCAAATGTTAAAAGAAAGGGCCAACGGGAATGCAAGTCTTCTAGCTGAAATTAGAGAAAAGAAAAAAGAAGAAATGGCAAAGTACAGGGCAAAGAAAAGAGCAGAAAAACAAAAGGTTGCATGTACAAGGGACAAAATCAAAGCTGCACCATCACTTGTTATTGCACAAAAGAGGGCGGAAGCAGTGGTACGCATGAAAGAGTGGCGCATGAGGGTACAATTAAAGGGAAATATGACAGAGAATGAAGAGGAAAATACAAGAGAACAACCATATATATCAAGAATGACGGAACATCGTGCCCTTAAGAGAGCTAAAGAATGTTTACCGCGCACACCGGCAAAGAGGGCAAGGATAGTAGAGAGACTTACCCACTCCCCAAATGTTAGAAATGAATTAATCAAGCGAAACATACTCTCCTCCCCAGAGATAACAGAAATGTCGCAAATTGGACAAATGTTTGTGAAAACGGTGAAAAGCATGAACAATACATGTAACTCAAAGCAAAAAGAACAAATTAACAGCTCTGAAAACAGTGAGAAGAAACAAGCAAGAAAGACTTTAAAATATCTTTTAAAGAGTGCAGCAAAACCCATTAGAAAACTAGTCAAGATTAACAGAATTACTGGGGTTCACACAAAGGGGCAAACTGATTCTTGGTGGAAAAAGACAATGCGAAAGGCCAGAAAGGGGAAAGTAAATCAGATGGTCAAAAAAGCAGTAGACGAGTTCTACACATCTGGGGAGGTGAGCAGATGTGTACCAAACAAGAAAGATGTTAAAGGAGGCCAGCCTATGTATGTAATGACAATGACAATCAAGGATGCCTATGATGCATTTATACAAAAGTATCCAGACAACAAATTAGGCCTGACCACATTCTATAACATGAAACCAAAGTTTGTGAAGAAGGTTAGTGAAACTAATAGAAAATGTTGTTTATGCCAGATTTGCTGCAACTGTGCACTGATAGCTGATGCACTAAATGGCGTTTGTGGAAAGGATAAAGAATACTCCAAAGTGACCAAAACAGAGTTAGCAGCAATAATGACATGCAAAGAACAAAGAGCAAAGTGTCTTGCAGGAGAGTGTGAAAGCTGTGGGTTTACAAAGGTGAAAGAGCACTTCAAAGCCTATGAAGAGAAACATGCAAAAGAAATTGTCAAGTACCACCGATGGGAAACAATAAACATAGAAACGAAAGATGGAAACACAAAAAGATGTGTGTCCTGTGTCCCGAAAGAAGAAGCATTCAGTGATTTTCTAGCTAGTTCGGAAACAACTTTAAGACCACTCC
>Ga0224511_10000881_pt1 | contig 16346 bp, 3 predicted proteins | sample SF_May12_sed_USG_2_FD_169988 | JGI IMG/M metagenome (GOLD analysis project Ga0224511, IMG submission 169988) | Sediment microbial communities from San Francisco Bay, California, United States - SF_May12_sed_USGS_8_1 | ecosystem: Environmental > Aquatic > Marine > Sediment | place: USA...
TAAAATTAGACAATTGTAACGAAGTTACAACATGAGCCTATATTCAATCACAAACAAAATGTACACTTGGAGACTAGGTTAAATGTAAATGTCAACAGGCTTATACGTACAACAGTTACTGGTCTTATATTGTCCTAAATAATATGTACCGATATATTTTCCCTATTTTGTTAAGCATATCCCTCGAGACAAACATATCTTTCAATAGTATAATTTGTTTTTTCTTTTCGATGTTGTTACGTAATAGTGTGAATTAAGTAGACCAAGGATACAAAACGTGTTAAATGTTTGATTCGTTAAAGTTATTGAGTAAATTATGTCATCATTGAAGACAGGGTTTCATTGTACACAGGCCACCGTGCTTTTCAAAGCTCGGTAACAGCGGTTATAGCCAAGTATTAGTGCGTTCGCAACGTCAGCTGGATGTGTTCATTCCCCAGAGAGAAAAAAATAAAATAGCGACAGCTGTTCCATGCCAAACGTACATGTATACTATTTGAGGATATGTTGGACAACTTCCTCAACTTAAACTTAGTTTTAAACTGTAATCAGTACCAAACAAAATGAGCGGTCAACTGCTTTTTTTCGGTAGCGAACTTAACGGGACTATATACGAACTAGTTATGCAATCTTTTAATACCAAACACTATTTTATCGTCAAAAAGATAACAATAATAACATCACACCGAAACAATGGCACAATACGCCAACAATTGTATTCACGATATATACGATTAAATTGTTGATTGCCAATAAAGTTTGGTAAATGTTTACATACAATGCTGACTCCATTCGTGATTTAACTAGTCTCGGAAGTATACGAACTTTTACGGAGAGTGTTATTAAGAACTGCGAATGCGCCAATCTTCGGCCTAAGTTGGAGCCTAGATTTAAAATGTTGCACTCAACAGGCAAATAGTAAACAGTCGTTTAGATCGACCACTAAAGCCCGGCATCCGGAATCAAACGCTGATAAGCGTTGTGACATTTCAGATAGAAATATCTCGTTTAATGTGCATTTGTTGGCCTTAGTTTGTTTTTGGCGCAGCTGTTCTACCGCAAAAGCGCAATCCTACTTTTCGTAAACCATAGTCGAATTCAGGTTTTCAATCAATACGTCTGCAACTACATTGTAATACAAGACATATTTCGTATATATTAAATAATCACAATGTGGTCCGCTTTTGGCATTTCTCGTACATACCACAGTAGATCCAACTGTTTTCCAACTGTTCTTCTGTAAGTCTTAACAGCTTAGGTGTTTATATCGCGAACTCAGTGCATGGGCTAGACCTCGCGAACATCTTTAATTAGCCCAACTCCCTCGAGGACTTTTCGAATTAAAAGCGGCATCCTATTGGAACGTTATAAGAATACCAGGACCTAACTTGCCGGCTCCTAGGATTAGTTGTCTTATTATTTCTCCGGTAATATTCATCCAATCGTGAATAGAATTGTTAGAAAGTGATAAATATCTGATACTCTTCTGAATGCAATTCCTATGGATGATAATAATTATCCGGCTCAGTACGTCATGTTTAAACCGTTGAGAGGGCTGATAAAAGTGCAGTGTTAAAGAAATTATATTCAAATAGCCGTTGAACAGAACGTGAATACTCGAAAACTTTTCTTCTTTAAGTTAATGTGTTGGTGTGGTATTTCATGCTTTGTATGTACATGTAATACTTTTAAACTTTGTTCACATAAATAGTTTCGTTATTTTTCTTTTAATTTAGGTGTATATTATTTTAAGTTATTGCAATAATTTGAGATATATATGTTTCGGTAACCAAAAACATTAAGCCGACAAATATTAACTTGCGTATATTAATGACACAAAATGAGATTTATCTAGTAAGTTAACAGGGTTTGTCCAAAAAACAATAACAATTGAAAAAAATGTTGTCTACTACGAGTTTATGAAATCATAGGTTTAACTCATGTAGCTATAATAAATACTTGTTGCTAAATGAGAATTACATGTTTTCTTTAATTTATAGCATTATATAAATTACTCAGATAATCGGTCTTTAATAAATTTTAGTTATTTTAACCACAGTTATTGTAAGATAACTATCTTGTGACAAACTAGGTTCGCACGTTTTATTTATTTGTGAGAGGTAAGTATTAGTGACTGTTTTGTTTAACAGAAATCTTATTTTAGGTAATCTACACGGTAAATAATATAATAGCGCAAGACATGTATTTGTCTTGCTCAGAGTTACATTAAAGTGCGAATCTCACACTACTTCTTACATTTACCCGAACATCCTCCAGAAAATTGGGAACCATGCGAACGGTATCAGACTATATGTACTTGAAGCCGACTAGGAACCATATTTTATAAGACAATTTCCAACTTGAGAATGATATTCACTTAAAGACATCTTTACTTTGCACTTTTCGATTCGTCTAATTAACTCTACATCTAAATAGTGCTCAGTTAAATACGCATTGGTCAGTAAAAAACAATTTAGAGCTCATAGTAAACTGAGTAACATTAATATATTTGTGATGTGTTCAACAGAGGAGCCAATAAAGAATATAAGATACATAATTATCAATTTTTGTCATTCGCTCACAATGTAAAATGTTTCTTTTTGAAATATAAATAATGTATATAATTACGTTTTTATAACAAGTGATAATAATAAGGTAAATGCAATAGTTGCAAATGACCCATAATACATAAAGTAGACTATCTACCGTCTATGGAATTGTTTCATTTGTATGGCGATGAGAATAGTCAGTAGAGTACCGTCTGCGCAATTCTTACATAAATTTTGTATGGCACTGCGAAAAGGTTGTAAATTATCCTTAAAGTCCATTATTCTCACATTTGTAAAATCAGTGAGATTATATTATCACGACTGAGGACAGGCGAGAAAAGACTATTATGATATGTGTTCCAAAATTGACGTTACTACTTTTATAAATATGCTGAAACAGCGGTCATGGGGGATCATTGGTATACCGAAGACCTAGAGCACTAAATTTTATATACTAGTAATATAAAATCAATGTATCATTTTACTTACGGTCATTCGTTTGAACATAAATGTTAAAGTTATGAATGCTCAAAATGCACATATTAAATGCTTTATCTGTAATCAACTACATGCTTCTGTATTTAATTAAAGTAGATTTTTCATTCGAGGGTCCATATTGCATTTTCATCAGAATTCTAAAAGATGTCAAGTAATATAAATAAAAATGTTCCATGTTTTACGTATCTTTATTATGTTTAACACTCAAATATAAAGTTCGATATTAAATGAATATAAAAAATAATTGTATTTATATAGGTAATTTGTACGTGTTTCACATTATAAAACATTGCTATGATGAGTATACATTGCACCAATTTCGGTATTCTTCAATATTTGAGAGAAACATGATATCTCTGCACAAGTGTCCTGCATAAAACGAAACTTTGTGTCACACAGAGACGACCCCTGGCTCAGTCATGTGGTTTACAAGGTGCGTTGTTGGAAGAAAGTGTAACTGTAGTCCTTTGTTAACGATACACGTGCTTGAAGTACAAAGAACCACGAATTATAGTAAACGGTCGTCGTGTCTTCATAGGACGAATTTCAAAGCCAGTGCGGCAATAAATAACAACACTGCCTATAAACATGAAAACCATACAATTTATTTGATAGTGTAGGTTAGCAAATAAAACAAAAGTGTGCGTGACAATAAATACCAACTAATCAAAATGATGATAAGCCAGCTACAAAGACAATTTCTAACTAATTTGCTGGTTGTAACACAATGTCAAGCAATTAATTAGCAAGAACAATTAAACCTTTCCAAACTTGCCTTGAATAATCGTTTAAAGTTTGCTTCCGCATTCTCTATGCAATATAAAACACATTTAACCACATCAAAAAATGTGAATTGCTAAACATTGAACAATGCATTATGTTTTGCCTTTGTGCGGAGAGGAATAACCATTTTTTGATAGATATAACTATGAACAAAATGATGCAGACTTTTTTTGCGTTAAAACTGGAACAATCGGGCAGAAGAACTTCAATACGACTCATGGACTTGTTTGACCAAGCATTCAGCTGCAAAAACACAAATCAACTGTAACATATTAATTGTTTCGAAGTCTTTAAATCTACATGTAAAATCGCATCGCTTTGTTGCGTTGCAACGGATGTGGGGGCACGCACACGGCCACCACACAGCGTTAAATACGTAATAGCCATAATTGCAGCGTATTTTTCGCATTTAAAGATGTGTGGTGAAAGCGTGTGTGCTCTGACATACCACGCAGCGAAATGGAAACGATGCGATGCGGTCAATTGCCAACAGTAACTCCGTAACAATGAAGTCGAACGACACAAAAACGCCCTGGCAACGACTTTGTAGAACAAAATATCGTATAAATTAGAGAAATGTCCGAACGACCGTTGCTCAAGTTTCTTACAAGACAGAAACAGCTTATTTTACCATTATAATAACAAACCTTTAATGCAAATAAGAGTCATTCATCTGACCTAAATGTTTCTCAAGCCATCCATGAAGCCCTGAATTTAAGAGCGAATATGCCTATAGAACAAAGTGTACATGTTTTAAGCTGATTTCTCAATTCTATGTACTTTTTGTCCTACAAGTAATTATGCAATTATCCTAGACGAACTCTTTACCACAACATAATATGAAAACCTTTTTGTCCTACATGTGTACTTATGCAAGAAGTAATTATCCTAGACGAACTCCTTACCACAGCACAATTCGAAAACCTTACAAAATGTTACAAAACTCCACATACAGGAAACGCACATTAAAACCATGCAGTTTTCATCATCATTGCAGTCATATGACAAACCACTAAATACATGCAATTCTTAGTCGTTAAGTGTTTTTATATTACACGTCATCGGAAACAACCCTGAAGATTTTCTTTTATATGTTACGTTTTAGAAATGTTGTCTACCTCATAAAATATCAAATAATACACGTTGTCTCAATTGACAGAAAACAGTGGTATGATAAAAATAAAAAAAAACACATAATGTTATGTTCCAAATTTTACGTTTCAAATAATCTTGTTGCTGATATGAAGGCCTGTTTTTATTAATTATTTATTTATTTATTACACTCCTATTTTTATCTTGTTAAATCAGAATAAAATAGTTATGGTTTTAGATTTCCGAATAAATCATGTTTCATGCCGCGATCAATTCAGTTTAAATTAGGTATTACAACATGTATAGAGTTTTAAAGCTGTAAGATTATCATTTGTAGGTAACAAACATGTTGTAATTCATGGAATAAATGTTATCAATTTATAGCATAAATTGAACGTTTGCCGGTTCCATATGAAATTTTCTTCCATGAATTGACGATATTTTTCGGTTTTCAGCATTTTTACATCGACGTTCGTAAACGTTTTACAAAAATAGCGAGAGGCGATCAGATTCGTCTGCATTTGCCTTTTTCAAATTCTCAATGTAAACAATATTCGTCTTTATTTTCTTAAAACATGCAAAATATAGTCACGAATAGATTTTACCACAAATCTATGGGGTCTTTTAGGATCATTTATTATATAATAACGATAATAACGATAACATATTACCAACCTGGGTATTTTCCAATAGTTCTAAATGGTGATTAAATCTCAATAAACGTACGCTTAGAGATTAATAATTTAACGTCCGACAAGAATATTCGCTGAGTGATGGTTATCAATAAAAAACCTGTCTGGCCAAGTTCAATGTCCCTAAAATTCGTTTTGTCGTAAAAACTGCAGTGTGAGACTATTTCAATGTAACATATTCAGAAGTTTAGTTTTAACTACATGTAGAAGAAATGTTCATATTATACACAGAACATTACCTAGTTGGCTGTGGCATGTTAAATACTGTTAAAATGGCATTTATTTGATGTATTTGAAATATTATTTTATCAAAAATTATTTTCCGTGACGGACACATATTTCTGTTAATCGCTTCTGATTGAATATATAGTTATAAGCGACCGGCCTTGTTATACGTGTTAAGATGTTATCTTTATATTAAGCAAAATTTCATTCATTGTTGCGCTGTGGCGCAGTTCATCAGTGTCGGTCTAGTTATTTCGAGAATGCGAGCTCAATACCGGGTCGGGCCAAACCGATGTCATCTATTTGGTTTGTTTTTTTTCTTGCATATTCGTATTGTAAGGATAAAACAATAGTTCTAATTTCAAATAAATGCCATTTTTACATTTTTGAAATATATATCACTTGCATCAGCTTAATTTATATCAATGAGTAAAGTCATGCTTCTGCAAAATTTAAATATAACTGTTACATAGCATTTTGTCCCATTTTCGTTTGCTTAAATAATAGTAATTTAATCTGAATTGTTTACAGATGATTACTACAATATTCCCTTATAAATGAAAGCTCTATACTAACGTTGCGATGTGGTATGCGTTACAGAAACAAAACATGATATTAGATTATACTATATCAAACGTGCTCATGTTTCCTCTCTGCTTCACATAGTAAAGCCAAACAAGTGGTTGTACTTATGTAACTGCCCAAGAATGAAACTGTCCTTGGATATCAATTGAATGTCCGACGTAATTTTTGTTCTGTAAAAGGTGTTTTATAATTTTAAAGCAAATCTATAATTATTTAAATACAGGTCGTTCAATAACTAGCATTTAAACTAATGCTACTTCTGTTATGGGGATTTCAACGTCTTTGACCAAAATTGTAGTTGCATCATGGTTTTGTACTCTTAAAAGGTTTTTAGAGTAAAACACGCGTTCATGCTAAATGTTTCTGGTTTGTTTACAATGCCCCCTAGACTTTTGGCATTTTAACAGTTTTAGCATATAATTGGTCTGAAATGAAACGCCTTTTAAATTTTAAATCACTGCTTGACTTGTAACATACGTAATATTTGATTTTTTTTAAATGTGTCAAAGCGTGTGTTTGGATGGACACACATCTGTAAAAGACCTGTTAGTTAGTTGGTATTCTATTCTATGCACTTGATGATTAATTTCTGTTATCGTAACTAAACTAACAGAACTCAGTGGATATAAGTTATAATTATTATTTATTTAACTGAAATTTAAAGCTATGTTCCGCAATGCGTTTCACGTAGACAGCACAAAATAAAAGAGGATTTGAGGCCAGCAAAGCTAATTTTAAACGATACAATCCCTAATTCCGTCCGTTACGCGTCAGCTCCCCGCCCTCCCATTTAAGTGTAAATGCCATGCACTCCTGTTTAGCCTAGAAACTAAGCAAAATGTTTACAAACATCAAACAAAAGTTAATGACATACAAACAAAACTATCAATAATGTCTAACAAAACTGATGTTAAACACAAGTAATGAGTAGGTATGTACTGGCCGTGCAATTATTTTCCACAAAATCACACATACATACATTGTATATAAACGAAAACGGGTAATCGTGATGGACATTAAAATAAACGCGGGTTTAAAACAGACACCTTTGTTTGATATAAAATGTATATAATTTAGATAAGGTTATGGTTCAATGTTTGTCATTTTTGCTTTGTTTACTTGAAATGCTTGATTATGTTTCATTGTTTGTCCTTGTGTTTTTGTTTATTTGAAGTGCTTTCAGTTTGTTGTGGTGTGCAAAGCAAAGTATATTGCTGACGCCATCAGAGCTACTGCAGGCATTGCACTCTCTTTCGATAACATAAATATATACGATACAAATCATTCCTGAATTGTTCTACCAGGCATTTAGGGAGAATAATACTAATCAATGTAAACAATACGCATCGAGGCATGATAATGCTGAAGATAAATTTATATAATTATTGTAACATCTAGATAACTTTGTAGTACAACAATAATGGGTAAATTGCATTATTGTATGATTTTGATTTAACAGACACATTATAAAGATAACATATTGACGAAAGGGGCCGAAATTATGCATTTGTGTTATCAAAATAATTACTTTATAAAAATAGCGAGTTTATGTTAATTTACTATTTGTTCCTAAACTAATTTTCTCAATACTTATTAAACAGTTCCATTAGATGTAAAAAAACAACAAAAATCATTACTGTAACAGTATTCTGCTTAACAAAAGATGAAGATATGTTCAAAGAAAGAATGTTGTAAACAATGTAGATTTTTTAAGTTAAAGGGCACCATAAAAAATTGCCCGTACAAAACCAACACACAGAACGACACAAAAAACCCGATTGACACCACAATGTAACCGACATTTAATATTTGTTATATATTTTTTGTGATTTTTCGGATTTTGTTATAATTTCTTAAATGAGTTCTCTAAGAAATGTTGAGTTACCGCCTTGGTACGGTCAATGACTTTTATTGGGGGTTTAAACCAGTTTTAAGCTATAGCAATAATAACTCGAGTATTGCATATAATTATAAACCTAATTGCTTTTACCTGAATCTTGTTTTCTTGCAAACACAGACATTTACTAACTTATAAAATATCACTTCCAAAATTTTTGAGTTAAATGTTTTAGATTATGCCTATCAAACAAACCAAACAACACATGTACGTGCAATCAACATAATCATACAATTCGTACACCAGGGAGTTGTTGGATTCCATTACCCGTGAAAGTCAATTAAATTGCCACACTTTTTGCAACAAAAGGGACACAATTCATATTCATCGCACTTTTTAATGTTTTTAATGTATAAACATTTATACCATCAAAAGGTGTTTCGACGCCCTGCAAAATGTGTATGACACATATATCATTGAAACAAATTAACTTGCTTTCTTGCCAGATTTAATCGTATTATGTGCTTTAATGTATTATGTCTGCTTAAAATCGAAATGATTGATATGTGTATTGTTTGTAATATATACGTTTTCTAGGAATTATATTGTTTTTAAAACAAAATATGTCTAGAAAATGATTTGTCAAAGTCAAAACATATAACAGGTTTTCAATAGAATTTGTTTTTTACAGCGCCGTATTTTTGGAATTGTTTGTCCTTGGACATCAATAACGATAATAGGTTTTTGGCGATTAGAAGATAGATGAAGTTAAACTCAAGACAAACGCCAGCTGTTAGACATGCTTTGTAAAATATGTTTATAAACTTATTTGTCGGTATATCTTTAATCAATAATTAAGTGTTTACATGCAACAGTTCAAATTAAGCCCATTCGATTGACAAACATTCAACTAGATGGGTGTTCATTTGAACACTTGTATCGCACTCGGGATTTTGTCAGAAAAAAAACTGTAACAAAATCTAATTACAAATATGGGGAAAACTTCGGCAACTGTGATGTTGACCTTTAACAAATTGGCATTATAGGGCGCATTATTGTATGAAATAATATGAATGTCAATATACGTATCAAGCCAATATCAAGGTTTCACGCATAAGGTTTCGGTGTGATTTCCCGGTAACCAAATTCACTAATGGTTTTGCCCCCGTTCTACGTTTTTTGTGGACACATATTCGAGATAGTTTTTACGTTTCTTGTGGACATACATTCCAGATATTACTTACTAGCTTACTTACTAGCTACTGATATAATGGTCAGAGCATGGATTCCTTGACAAATTTGTTTTGATGAGGAACGACAGTTTGAAAGGGAACGCCGCGATAAGCTGGTTACATGCCAACTTTCTGACATACTTTGTCCTAGAATTACACTTCTGGAACACAAGAAAGGAGTACCAGTGCCAAAATGGCCAACAATGGACACCGTGCATAAAAGCAGGTTACATGTACGGTTATGTTTGCTTAATTGAATGTAGTTCATACATTACAGTACGCCCAAATACGTTTTTTTCCTTTTCTTTAAATCATCTTTATAATTGTATATGGCAGGCCTTTCGTTAAAATAAACTTCAAAATTATAGTATTTTATAAAACATAATAAGAACAATCAGTCTTTAATAACAAACATAATATTGGCAAAAATGGTTTGTATATACGAAACAGTCGAATATAAAACACAAGTTATTCTTAAAGGAGTAACCTTACCATACTGGTTTTTGTAATACATTAGGTCGTCGCTACATATAGACACGTGTTATAAACTAAACTATACACAAACTGGTCATATAATAGTTGTAATATCATATTATTATAATTCATACGTCGTTCAATTAATATAGGATGTAGTAAGGTTATTAACCCGCTATACAAGAAGTAGATTATTTGTTGTTTTCCTATAATTCAAGTATTATGTTGTTGACAACATCGTTGTCATTCGAGTGTTATGTCCATAATTACCTTACACGAGTGTTGTAACGCGTATAAATGTCGCGGACACAGAACAAGGCATATATTTTGCCAGTGATTTGGAATGACATATTTATACCAAACAACTAAAAATATCAAGTTTCCTATTCGGGAAAAATGCGTTGTTAGTTATATTTACATTGCACTTTGGAGCACATTCCTGCTAATATATAAACAGAGAACACATGTAGACGAGAATAGCAGTCTATTATATCCACGTTGTGATTTTTTCAAATCATTATCATTGTCATAATAACAAGTGTGCTCTACACTTCCGCAATGAAACTTGTCACTATATTTCACACCGTTTCTACAAACAAATTTAGGTAGTTCATATAGCAACGGACTTACAAATTACCATTTAAGATGATCTATACCAATGGTTATAAACCACAATTATTGGGGTTTAACAGTGAAAATCATAGCTTTTAAAAACGGAGAATAAAATAATTCTTATAATGAGTAACATAAATCTTTAAGGTTTTAACCTAAATAAAAATGTTAGAACAATGCGGTCATTTAAGACGTGAAACCAAGGAAGCTGAGTTTTTATGAGATTCTAATTGAAAGAAACTGATACTATTGCATGCTCCGCTGTAATAAACATACCTTTGTCTGGAATAATCCGGGTAATGTGACATTGACAGTACAAATAGAGTGCTTGGTTCTTTAACTTTCTTTCCTTCTTTTTCGTTAGCTGCATATATTGCAAAAGAAACTGTCCCTACTTACAAACATGAGTCATATGTTAGACAATACTGAACACTATACTTATGGTAAACACATTCAGTTAAATATACTTTTATAAAGTTTAATATCAATAATTATTTTGAATCAAACAATGATGTATAGAGCCGACATATCATAACTCGACCACTCATAATACGGTCATAATGAAAACATGTTATACGTCATCAATACCTGATGACGTATATAGTGATGTGGTCACATGATTCTATCCAAACAGGCATTGCATGGAAACTAAATTAAAATTATTTTGTCAAATATCTCTTTAAAGATGCTATGCGTGTATCTTTTAGGTCAGAATTGTTTACATCTTACATTTTAACCATATTTAAGCAGTGAAACCTACTCCCGTAAATATGTGAAACTGCCAAATATAGTTATTCATGCATGCAAAAATATTACAGAAAAAATGTTTTGTTGAAAAGTCGGCCTTTTTTAATTACGGTTCGACTCATTGCGTCGAAACGGCTAAATAGCTTGACTACAATGGATACTCTCAGTTGACTCGGTGGTGCAGTGGTAACGCATCCGCTTTGGGTGCAAGAGGTCCCGGGTTCAATAACCGGCTCCAGCAAGGGTTTTTATGTTTGATTTTTTTTTGTTTTGTTGTCGTTGTGGTTTTACTTTTTGTCCAAAACAAATTATTTGTCACAAAAAATTGCAATTCCTGTTTTAATGTTAATTTATTTAGTATACTTAACCTATTGCAAGATTTGTGACCGATTATAAAAGTATAAAGATACAGACCTAGCATCTTGAATTACTGTTAATCTGTATCATCTACATATGAATAAAGACCATCTGGTAAACCATGCATTTAGATTGAGGTTATCAGTGACAATATGATATAGTTTACACAAACGAAAGCATGGTTCGAAGGCAAGGTTTGTGAAACATCTGTAATATTAACAAAATGTACAAGAAATCAGACGAAATGTGGACAACACTGGTGAGTTGTCAATTGACGAATATCTAAAATCAATCACAATATACATGCACGACGTTGTTATTCATAACGTAAATATTGTAAATACATTGCAAGACGTCGCAACTTATTGACGTCTCAGATACGACTCTTTGTATTAAGTTGAATGAAAGTAAATCAAAGTTATCAACAAGCCATATATAGATGTTTTAGAACATTTCAGGTCGTTAATATGAGCTTGTTACAATCTAAGTAAATACTAGACTCCTGGTCAGAAACATCTAAGTAAACACAAACTGACGGGGGAAAGAAAATGTAAACGTCTAAACACACAGAACAAAGCTCAAGGATAAATAAAACAACAGAAGTAGGACACTTAACAGAAGACCCTTAACAGCATAATTGTATAAAACAATTATGAGCCTACAACACATGACAATAGTTTAAGCCCAGCTGTGTCACCTTTAGTTAGTTAATACATAAAGTAAAGAGTAAAACATGTATAAATGTATAATTTGTTTACAAAGACAGTCCATGAAAAACGAATAGTTTAAATAGAAGCAATTTCTAAACTATAATGTTAACTAATCATCTAGCATTATTTGTCTTTAACTGAATGCCAATCATATGAAGTTAGCTTTGAACTTGATCAGAGACGCAGGTAATAAAATGATAGAATAAGGATCATGTTCGGAATAAATGCACGCAATAAATATTACACGCATAATCATTGTCAGAACAAAAATAAGATGTTCGTGTTCTATTTGAAAAATCTCTCGAAATCTTTAGATTAATTTTCTTTATCTGATTAGGAGGATTTTTTATGAATACAATTTAATTGACATATAACGTATTTTATTTCAACATATAACATCTTGCATCAACTTATAATAACGCTGTGCAGGTAATAAAACAACAGATAATACGGGAAATATCAAGTATTCCAGAAATTAAATACATCCGTTTAATCAATTCTAAAGAGTTTAAGTAAGTAATTTAGGCTTAAGGACGAACGTTCCCAACTTACGTTTTACTGGAAACAATGTTGTCGTTATTGTTTTAATTATAATTAAGAACATGTATAGAATTGTTCTTAGTGCAACATGTAACTTAATGTTTGTTTAAAGCCCACATTTATATAGAGTAGAAGCGTTGCGTATGCTTTAGCCAGATATATGCCCATCAGAACGTGTGGAATTAAATGTGTTGTTATGTTTTAACGAAGGATTACGAAGTATCTTGAATGTAAGATATCAATTCATTATCAATATACGTGTTTGCATACATGTGTTACCTCTATGTATGAGTGATTTCTAAGACACAGATATTATTCCGGTCTCTGTATAATATATTGGTAAGACAAGGGTGTTTTGTATGTATTAGTATTCATGAGGAACGGCCAGCTAAAAAAGGACACCGCACTTAGCTGCCTATATGCGAAGATGTTGTTTATCCCCGTTTGCTCTAGCATTGCACATTGCCTCAGGGCATTGACCGGCTGTACAAGAAGTCGATCATCTGATTTTTGCACTGTCATTAAATGATAATGATGTTTACAAAATGTTCATAACGCAAGCGATAATGTCGAAAATACAATAAACTTTATAACCATTGGCAATAAAATTGCGGGTCTCAGACCTAGAAAAAGACTGTCCAAGTTTTTTGGACTTAAAAAAGTAACACGCAAATACAAAACATACCTAGCCATGCACGGACACACATTTTGTCATCAATATATTGACATTGCACTTGTGAACATATGGCGTATTCTTAAAAAACAATACACATACATCGAAGGGGACACATGTTTATGTCTACATGATAGAGGTTATTCTTTAAACCAATACCATTGTCCATGTGCTACGTTCAACATTTCATCATTATATCGTTGCACTGAATTCACACAGTTTCGAGTATAAACTTGTTTGCATCTTAACATTTACTAACGATTTAATAGGAAAGACAATCATTGTATTAACTATAAACAGTTTATAGGAAGAAATGTGAACAAATACACAGGTTGCTAAGAAAGTGTGTATGTTCAAGGCAAATGTTAGTAAACAAACCACAACTGTAGGGATTTTTCTGTGTAAATGGTTACAATGCAACGGAGGACAAAAGATCGTTTACGATAAGTAACATTAAACTCCAATGTTCCTTAAACACATCCTATGTGTGATTTGTAATTACAATCGGATAGTTGTTGAGGTGTAACCAAGAAAATATGTTTTAATGTCAATCTGATAAACAAGAAATGGGAGACAATTGCATGATCACTGGTAATAAGGAATCCTTCTGTACAAAAAAGGCATTATTTGAGCAAGTATGTGTCTTCTTCGACAAAACACGTTGTTTAGTTTTTTTAACAATAAATAATTTACAAAATGTTGGTAAAACAAATTGTTAATATCGATACGATCAATATCACCAACACATAGTCTGAATAATTATTAAAAAAAAACCAAAACACCATTTCTTTTAAATGTGTGGGACGGATACCTGGTTACTGGAACGAAATTGGACATTCAGTACTGCGTACCAATCATTTTGTTTAGTTTGCATTGTTTAAACAATAAGGTCATATCACGGCGGTCAGTCCATCTAACCAGCCATTTGACTACTTTGTTTTGTTTTCGCAAAATACCACACACTAATATACGTATTATGATTGTTTTGACCATGAATCCAAATCCTTCGGTCATCTACACACGATGGGATCTAATGGTATAAGGCATGTATTGCCCTTTCACCGGGCTAAGTAATGGTATTAATACGCACTTGTTTTTACCTAAACTTGCTGACCAGGCATTAAATGCGAAGAGATAGTCATTAGAACACGTGTAGCATATTTAGTAAATTTCCATTTTGAAAACAGCATTCATGAAAAGGTATAAGAACAAGCTTCTGTTCTAAACTGCAGCTGCCTTATAAGCAATACATTTATATAATGTTTATTTAAACAATTTTCAGCTAATATTATGAAGGTTAATTTTCTATGGTAAACTGAATAGCATTTATGTGATATGCTCAATAGCGAAACACAAGAGATTGAAGAGATGTTCAAACATTTTTCATTTGCTATCATTTTTGAAAAGTATGCAAATGGTCGGCTCTTAGTTATGAGATATTATATTTATCTAAATAAAACAGTTGAAAATGAACCTTTGCAAAGAAGTAGATCATGTTTCCTCTTCACAACTCGTTACGTTGAGTGCCGCTGAGAATAGGTTGTAAACTATCCTGAACGTCAATTACCAGTATTCTCGCAACTAGCAATATCCATGCTGTCACTGGTAAAAATAACCTTTTATAATGTTTGCCCAAAACAGATGTCATGCCGTTGTAAAACATTACCTTCGTGAACAAATAATACCAGCAGCCTATCAGTACCGAATAAATGCAAACCACTTTAGTTTAGTTTCTGAAAAAGCTGAATAAGGACATAATTATGGTTCCATATTTATGACATAACCAAACACATCGTTAGCGTGTTGTGGTCGACATTGATTCTGTCTTAATTATAAAGACAATATCAATATATATTTTACAGATTTTTGGTTCTCTTTGTAACTCATACATTCACATTAAACCAATAAGATGTCGGATTGACATTTAGATCTTACGTCGAATAGACGTCGTATTTTGGTTGGAAATGAAAGTCTTTATACGTCATATTCCGACGTCGGATCGACGTCAGATTCCGACCAAAATCTAACCTCTTTCCGACTATATTCCAAATAAACCCGACCAAACTCTTATCTCTTTCCGTCCATATTCCAAATACTTCCGACCACAATATAACCTCTTCCCGACTATATTCTAAATACTCCCGACCACAATCTAACCTCTTTCCGACTATATTTCAAATACTTCCGACCAAAATCTAATTTTTTCCAGCTATGTTTCAATTACTCCCGACCAAAATCCTATTATACCATTACCTTTTTCTAAACTAAAATCCTACCTTTTCACGATCAAAATGCTATCGGCTAACTACAGGGCCAAATTAGCTAAAGAAAAAGGATGGTTATTTTTTCAATTCTAGGAGATACCGATTAAATATTTATAGGGCAAAGTCCCCTTCCAAATGGGGAGTGGAAACTGATATTAAAATTCAAGTTGACCTTGCAGATGCATTTTTTGTTCATTCCAATATTCCAGAAAATAAAACAAACTAACTGTATTTTGTTGATTTCTTCCAACAATCAGTCAAAATTGTTCCAGTTGTAATGAATGTTAACTTCTTCTGAAACCTCTACTTGTATTTCAAATGCGTTTGAAACGCTATCTTCTCACAATAATTATATGCGATCATAAACCACGGTTGTGATACTAAATTACATTTACCAAACCAAAAACCGAACACAATACAATTCCTGTTCTGCTCTCGTTTATGAACAGATTATTAATAATTAATTAATCATCGTC
>Ga0224511_10000882_pt1 | contig 16340 bp, 7 predicted proteins | sample SF_May12_sed_USG_2_FD_169988 | JGI IMG/M metagenome (GOLD analysis project Ga0224511, IMG submission 169988) | Sediment microbial communities from San Francisco Bay, California, United States - SF_May12_sed_USGS_8_1 | ecosystem: Environmental > Aquatic > Marine > Sediment | place: USA...
AGGAACTTTGGACGACATGTCAAGATCGTTCTCGATTATCTAATAAACAGGGGTAAAATACGTCACATGCAGTATAAAACATTTTGCCGAGGTCTAGAAATGCCATCATTTAATTTATTATTAGATTGTGGTCAATATATTTTGTTCGTGTTGTATTTTCTGGGAGGCCAATAAATGTATACGATAGTAAGGTATGTACATGGACTTAGATTTGTTGCATAAGGCTATGCAACTTTGGACGTCATGCATTTGGTCGAGATAAGGGCCAAATTGCATGTGTGGTAAATATATGATTTTTAAAATCACTATTTTGATTATACGTCATACGATCAGGTTGCCAGCTTTTAATGTTATATGCAAATATTATTTATTATATAAATAGTCCTCTTACAGCTCCAAATTCGTATTGCAAAGATATACATATTTTTATAGCCAAAGTTGGTCATAAGTAACAAATAAATTCACATTTAATAAACATTATAGTCTTAATCTGCATTCAATAATTATGCTCCTTATATGAATATATTTACACGGTATATTTTATTTAAGAATTAAATAAGTAACATAAAAAAGCATTGTTAAGATAATAGTATTCTTTTTTGACTGAATGACAGAACTAAATAACGCTGTTTACTGTATAAACTAACAACTAAATTTCATATTAAATAAATTACCCGGAGTAACAGTATACACATTTCACAGAGCAAAGTTCTGAACGTTTAACCAATTAAGTTTACCTTAAAGTGCAGTAAGTTATTGGTCATAAGGTAGTGAATGAATATGTGTTGTTAATAGTTAATCTTATCAATTATTAAATAGCCGAATTACGCACCGTGTATTCGCAATCTTAAACTTACAATCTATACAAACTCTGTATTGTACGTTGAACTGAATATTTGTATCATTTTGACGCCGTATATACCACAAACAGAGCATCGCGTTGGATAACGCATAAAAAACATTCTCTGATGGTAACTCAAAAAAATACCAATATTATTACTATGCCGAATAATTTTATTAATAGAATATTTAATGAATTACATATATCTCATCTAACTATTGCAAACACAGTCTTTGGATATTGGTATGCTTGGAAAGGCTCAAGGAAAATAATATCCCTAATTACGTGTATCTTGTTAATGTCTACAGGAATGCCAAAATATACCACGGGATTGCCAAATTACTTTGATGGATATGTAGTTTTATGCGAAACATGTTGTGTATTCGTAATATTTATTGCAGTATGTAAATTGCATACATTTCGCACAATGTATACATGTGATTATACTGGTTAAAATAATGTTTGCATCGAAAACACGAAGATGTATATTCTGTAAATACTGTGGGGGTACACATGTACATTAAGTGTACCTCTTTTGCGTCTTTTCACCGCGTGAAAAGCCAATACAAGTCTTCGTTAATACTCAATTTTGAAACATATGCATTAAAACAGCAATAAATATGTCATTCAGAATTTATTTAATACATAACTATGTATATACCTAGTCCCGTCGCGTGTGGAATACAAACAACTTTGATGTAGGTCCTGGTCCGAAATACCGAAGGGTTGATGCAAATGTTTGTACAACTGCCCACTATTACAAAGTATCAACCGTTATAAAAATATCACGTGTTCTTGCATTTTTAATAAATCCTTAAAGGAATTGTGTTTGGTGTGCACAAAGTATTTTAAAACATTATGTTGTTTATATAGACTTATCTGGCAGATTTATAACTCATACATTAACGCTACATTGCCTCGTCCTATATTTTGAGTATCGATTCCTTTTCATCTTCCAAAGGACGAGTGCCTTTGGCGGATAGGATTAATTAATTTCCGGTGTCTGTCGTAAGATGTTCATAAGTATAAATACTACATAATGTGAATGCTTGTGAAGCGTAAATATTAATACATGAATGGAATGATTATGGGAACATATCTACGCTAAAACCATTCAACATTTGTACAAAATATGTAAGTTAACCTTGTACGTTGTTTTTATCATTAATGTTAACGGTAAACCGTATTAACGAATGAACAAACATAATAGTAAGTATGATTGAGAATGCTAAACGATCACAATATTTTTATATATGAACCAAACATAAGCAATTTTCTTTCATGGGCTAATCTAGCTTTAGCATTATAGCGCATTGTATGTCTTCAGTAGTTGTTGAGTAGTGTTGGTTTGATGTTTACGAGAAACACTTTTAATTTCGACGAATATATAATTAGTACCTACATGTAACATTCCTGAAGAAGGTAAATGGCCAAAACGTTGTATAAGATTACTATTATGCATTAAGGTAATTATTATATATTGTGACGTCATGACGTCACCATAACATTTTTGTCATAACCAAAATAGTGGTATGGCCGACACTTTGTATTAGATGAATAAATAATAATGTTCTGAAGTTTGATTTTTTAATATATTATTAAGTTTACATAATAAAACTGATGAAAAGGAAAGCCCTCAGGAAGCATAGTCTGCACGAGAAAACAGCAGTCTCGGTTGTATTGAAGCTGTTCATCAGTAGTGATGATTGATGCCACACCACTGACACCCCCTAACGCAGTGGCTGTATAATTTTGTATCCAACTAAAACACAACATATATGACCTGACAAGCCCCCGAAGCACTCACTTCCTCACACAACTTGTGATAGTTGTAACATTGTTTTTATTAAAGCAACATCTACAAAAAATATAAAGCTTGTGGTTTTAGTTTAAATAATAAAACCAACCATTATATTGCTTTAAATCGCCATTGGCATTTGTAAATCATAAAGGAAATGTGTCATATAATAAAGAGTAACACAACTTTGCCAAAGAAACAGTACTATAGGCGTATGTTTTAAAATACAACAAGGATACACCTTTGACCAAACCTAACTCAATGACGCAGTTCTTACAGAAAACCAAATGATAAAGACGTTAGAAGTAATGCCAATACAAATGTGACGTCTTGCTTGCCTACTTAGCGTATCGATGTTGCAAACTGAGACAATGAGTGGACTGGCGTTAAGACCAGGCAAGACGTATTCTTATTTTTACTGATGAACGGGTCAGTCTATACTCATGATGGATGGGCGCTTCTTTGTAACTTGTGTATACATTTACACCGAAGACGGTGGAGAGTGTGTTTATAGTTATGTTTGATGTTTTTTTCAATGAATGCCTTGTATTATTAACATTATATTGCTAAACACTATCACGAGAAAATATGTGTAGGAATTGAACATAGAAACAAATATATAGTGTTAATCAGGCCAGCAATCCTTATTTAATGAGCGAAATAATCTGAACTATTACTTAGAGTGAAAATATAAGATAGCATATCACCAACAACGTGCCGTGAATTAGCTTGGAGAGAAACAACATTAACAACAATTAGGTTATAATTTGGTGTTTGGTTAACAATTACCGTGGGCTGTCACAACACTGAGCATGTAAGATTATCAGGTAGAGTTAACTTTGAAGGCCGTTGTTTATTTATGTTATCGTCAGATTACTCTAGAGAAATATGTTACCGTCGTGTGACTGTCTTTAATAATATAAATTAATTAATTAAAAATTAATTATTTTTTTCAAGGTAAAATTAAAAAAAATATGGATTTGCCTTATCGTCTAGATAAAAAAATATGTGCGAGATATATTGAATGAATAAGCACACGTATTACACATTAAACAATTAATACACAAATAATATTGTTGAATATTTAGTAATCTACCAATGTGTTACCTCAAACAATAATTCTTATTTTCTATATTGGCAGGCAAATGTTTAGTAAAGAATTTTTGTGTCAGTAGAATCGGAGTTGTGCTTAAATGGAATACATACCTTTTGTAATTAATTGAAGATATGTCTATAAAAAGTGTATTATAGTAGAGCAAGTAGGCAGAGTTAAGTACAGCACATTGCTAAAACGGCCAACACAAAAACACCAAATGAAACAAAAACAAAAAGCACATCACAACATATAGAACAAGAAAGCACTTAACGGACGCAGCAAACAATAATGAGACAAATTTCTGTGTAGAATTGTTAATGCTATTATATTGAATACGTTTCTAACAGATGCTGATTATCCTGCTTGGTATTTCAATGATGCGAACTTGGCGTTAACATAAATTGAAGAGAACAATTCTACACAATGACATTTGTATTACAAAACATATTGTGCTTGTGTGTAAGTTGATTATTTATATTATGCGACATCTACCTGAAAACACGTAACTGTTGACATTGAATTGAAACAGCAGATTGCAAAATAAACAAATAAGCACCGCTTATAATTATACATCTCAAAGAATATTTTATTCTAGGAACAATGACTTAATCACATACTTTACTGTTGACAAAAACATGTTCTTAACTCGGATTAAAACGTTGCTTTCATGGCAACCATAATTTGTTTTGAATACCGTACTGAAATGCGTATACATGTAGGTGTTTTAGAACATGTTTGTGGAACTCTAAGCAATATGTCTAAATTGTGAATATGATCGAAATGTTTGGGCCATGACTTAACAAAAGCTCTACAATAGTTTGTTCTAGAATGTCTGTATTGGCGTCCAACCCTATATATGTAGTTATGATCTTTATGGTTTTAACTTTGTATCTAAATTATGAAGCAACCATATAAATTGCACTGCACCTCTGCACTATTGGTTTATAATTATACTGTTTTAATGATGATGAATGCGTTCGGTCGACGTGGAAAACATATGAAAATGATTATTAAAGTGGACTGTTTGGATGAAGCAAGGAACGCATAATTATGAGATGGACTGACCGCCATGATATAAAAATCAAATCCGTGTTAAAAGGGCATACATCTAAATATTGAACTTAATAGCCAACAAACTAACTAATCAGTCTACCAACCAACCATCCAATCAATCAACCAACCAACCAATTAGTCCAACTAACGTAATTTTATAAACAATCCAAACATTTTTTGTATTAACACATATTGCAAGGAGGTAGTATGTAAATGTGAACACCATACTTAACCAGTCATTACAGTCTCATTTGAGAATTTCTTATTCATCAAAAACACTTTACTTGTAAAACAATAACAACATATTACAATAAACAAAGTTCTTTTCTCCAATTGCATCATGCATGCACATGTACATGTAAATTGGTTTGATTCTTATTGAGTTATATAATAACTTTCGAAAAACTTGACGTGCATGTTTGCATAGCCATTGCAGATATAATTATAAATGTTCCCCAAACGCATTCAATAGACCTCTGCACACTCTATCATACATAATTATTACAGCTACACAACGATTGCACATACATTCTCACAGGAGCAGGTACATAAGGCATACCTTTGTGGGAATTCAAACGCATTGTAGCCGCTAGAAATAAACTGCTTAGTCTGGGTGATTTATATCTGGAATGCGAATACAATGCACCAATTCAGTTAACTTGTCGTAAGCATAAGTGTATGGGATTCTTGGTCACTGAGACGCTTTGCAGATGACAAAACAAACCATTTAGTTTCATTAACAAAAGGCGGCTATTCAGTTCATTAGATTTAGTCTCCACAATTTGGGATGGGTGGTTTTTGTTTACAAATTCAACAAATTGTTATGTAACGAAATATATTTATGACCCATTATACCGATAAATAGAAAGAAAAATGTGTTGCAACAAGCTCTGTTTTACTCTACATTTTAACGTATTATTCTTCAACAACTCTGTCGCGTGTTGTGTGACAGATTGAAACAAAACAACTATTAACAAAAACGTGAACTCATTTGTATTAACTGTGTCGCTGTCTGATTACATTAAGCAAATCATTAAAATAAAGCACTAAAATCAACTTGATACAAAACACATTCTAGGAGGTTTTAAGTATATATACACGTCTTAGAGAAGCGCCAATCCATCACGAGTATAGACTGAACCGTCAAAAATTAAAAAGAGGACGTCTGGTCTGGTCTTCATTCCAGTTCACTGTGTTGTCACAAGTCAGCATCATCGATACGCTAAGTGGGCAGACCAGACATCACAATTGTATTGACATTACCGCTAACGTCTTTTTCATTTGTTTCCCCATACGAACTGCTTCAATAAGCTGACGTATGCTTAATAGTATATCCATTTTGTTTAGTGCACATATATATAAGAGCTCATAAGAAAATATGCAATTCCAAGCAATTAATTTTTTATTCACATACTTAGATTTGTTTGAATTATGTAAGTACCTAAAACAGCAAACGTGACAGACAAAGGATGAAACACAAAATGCAGTCCCTAAATCTCAAACCATCGACATCAGTGGCGTGTTGTTACATAACATAAGCTGAACCAACACAGCTACATGGCTTTTTCAATGAGACTTAAATAATATGGTAAATAGCCACTCGTTAACTTAAAATGTCTAGTCTGAAATGTATAATTAGTCACAGCTTATACACAATAAGAGCTTGCAAGACGGTCACCATCCTTTCTTTGTTCTGTGTTAACGCGTACTACATGCATTTGTTTTTTTTATTCATTTACTCCTTAATTAATTCATATTGTTCGCACACTGTTCTGAACTCGTTTACTTTAAACTTTCTTATCTTAAATACGTGCACCATTGTCAGGGTACGATGTATTCGATACTGACAATTGATTTGTTATAAAAATGTGATTTCGCCAATTAAAACTAAATTACCACTTCAATAATGTAGATAATTCTTAGTACAATGTATGAGGATGTATAACAGTTTGATGATAGTTGTTGAATACCTTTAGTAAATACCTTTTTTATCCCCGCTCTTGTCAACGGATGTCCGAATATCGTCCGCATCCGGATAAAAAGCTCAAAACGTTTTTACGGACGCTGTTTACGGCTGCGGATACATTTACTGATACGGACGACAGGAATGGACACCATGTTTTTCAACTTTTTCCATTTTTATTCGGATACCAATGTGCGGATACTGATACTGATACGGAAACGTGAAATAGCGACTGTATTGTTATGACATTTTTATCTATCATTTTAATCGAGAGCTCTCTCACTCTTATCATTTATCATTTACAATCAATGAGCTATATATTATTTTGTTCTTCAGTAAACTAGGTTATTAACCTTAGCATTACTGATATGGTCAACAATGTATTTATGTTTCGGCAAAGCGTTGATAGTTGCAGTGACGAATGCAGACATTATTTGGTGATTTAGTTGTGTTATGTTGGCGCAAATGTGTTATCACAATTGTTCCATTCGTGGCTATATATTAACGCTTCACATACTATTCCACTTATATAATTAGTAAGTATACTTATGAACATCCCAGCGACCGGAAATTAATTAATCATATCCACCAAAAGCACACCGTCAATATAGGAATTAAAGAAACACACCTGATCGTATTGAACGATGAAACCTATCATTAAAATGAAAATGAAACACTTATTGACTTAATTTTAGTTTAATATATATCTGGTTTCAATACAATAACATTTTTTTCTATACGCGTTCATAACTTAATATATGGAAGTGTAAATAAATTCATTGTTCATTGTACGATGCCAACGTAATGTTTCCGATAGTTAGCTATGAATATCAACTTAAATTTGTTGCATAAATCCATGATAATGTTGGCATCATGCATATGGTCGAGTTGAGGGTGGCATGCAAAAGTGTGTTAAATACGTGACGTCAAAAAGTGGGGGCGATAACGGCAACATGGCTATGTTGTCATGGCTGCCATTTCATAACCGTTTGATGAAACTCTATTATTTTTTGAATTTCTACTACAAAAATGATTGATCTTAATGTTTATAATACTTGTGTCTTTGTACTTTGTAAAAGGTAAAAGTTATGAGCACAGTCTCATTGTATATTGAACAGCCCTCCTACATGATTGTTTACAACTAACTATATTGAAAATGCATCCTACATTCGTGTTGACAGCTTTTTATGTTATATGCAAGTCTTCAATTATTCTACAATAATCCTCTTCAAGCTCCAACATTGTATTTAAAACTTTAGAGATTTTTACGATAATTTTATTAATTAATTTAAAAGCCAAAGTTGGTCATACATAATTCAGGTGAACATTGTTACAGGCCGGTGAAGAAGACTTTTTATTATGATGATGTTATTTGTACCACAAACGGATGTATTCACATGTATAAAAACAAATACATGGATATCAACCATAGTTTTCATCTGCATTTATTAATTATGTTCATGTGTTGGAAACACACAGTATATTTCATTTAAGTCGTAAATAAGTCATATCAAAAAGCATTGTAAAGAAAATGGTCTTCGGTATTACCTGAATGACTGGACTGAATAACGCTAACAAAATTTCATATCAAATAAATTACCCTGAGTACCGGTTAACACATTTAGCAGAGCAAATTTCTGAACGTTTTGCCAATTACGTTTACCTGAAGGTACAATAAGCTATTTGTCATCAGGTTGGCGTTTTGTTCATATTGCTTTATACAAGGACTCTCTTAGTCCAATAGTCTAAACAATTACTAACGAGCCGAATGACCAACCGCATATTCATTCGCAATAACACGTGTTAGCCCTACACAAAACAATGAACACGTCGTATAAAATTCCAAAAACCGTATATATAACTATAACTATATATCTAGACAAAAATATGTATTGTACAATGAACCATTTGACGACGTATACCCAAAAACGTTAACCACAAACGGAACATCACTTTAAATACAATAGCACAACATCTTCTAATGGGAAAACACATGCATACTATTACCAAGACTGTGTTAAATAGTTTTTTTTTAATATAGTACATGTTTTGCACATATCTTATCTAACTCTTGCAAGCACAGTCTTAGGCTACTGGTATGCTATGAAAGGCTTAGGGAAAATCTTATCCCTAATTACGTGTGTATTCCTTATGTCGACAGGAATGCCAAAATATACCCCAGGATTGTCAAATTACTTTGAAGGATGTGTAGTTTTATGCGAAACATGTTGTATATTCGTAATATTTATTGCGTTATTGCAAATTGCGTACATTTCGTAAAACGTATACATGTAATAATACTGGTTAAGATCATTTTTGCATCGAAAATATCAAGAAGTATTTTATGTGAATACTGGTGGGGTATATTTCGTGCAATTTGTACTCGTCCGCTTCTTTTCACCGCGTGAAAAGCCAATGTAAGTATTCGTTAATCCTTAACATTCAAAAATTTGCAACAAAACAGCAATGAATCTGTCATTAACAATTTATTTATTATATAACTATTTTTATACACGTACCTACATGTGTGTATTCCCCTAGCATTTCGAATACAGACAACTTCGATTGAGGTCCTGATCCGAAATACCGAAGGGTGGATCCACATTTTTGTACAAATGCCAACTATTATAAAGTATTAACGGTTATAAATAATCACGTATTGTTTGCATATTAAATAAATCTTTTAAAATTAAATGTGTGTTTATATATCTGGCAAATCGTTAAACTCAAACATAAACTCTAAATTGCCTCGTCATATACGTTTTGAGAATCGATTCTTTGTGTTCTTTTTTATGGACGAGTTCTTTTGACGAATAAGATTAATTAATGTCCGGTGACTGTCGTAGGATGCTAATGGGCATAAGTACTACATACTGGGAATTGTCTATGAAGAGTACATGTGAATACATGAATGGAAGGATTATGGTGAATATATCTACGCTAAAACCATTCAACATATTTACCAAATAATATAAGTAAACCTTGTACGTTGTTTTGATCTTTGATTTTAACGCGCGTAAACCTAATCCTCAAACAGAAACATTTAATATTATTGCTAAAACTAAAGAATAAAAGCTTTCGAGCAAAATAATAAGTTAAGATTTCGCAACTCTTATTGTGTCTTGTTTGTAACAACAGTTACCAAGTTAGCAAACCTATGAAAGAACATAGGAAAACAAAGACGTTCTATCACGTACAACATAAAAATGCGTGGGTTCAGTTGCAAACTGTTTAGGTAGTGTGTTGCTATTAATTTTAAAAGGTAGTAATAAATGCTATCACAATATATTGATATATTAACCAAATAGAAACACGCATGAGCCAATCTAGCTGTGTCAGTATAGCACATGGTATGACTTACGAAGAATAGGTTTAATGTTTACGAGAAACACTTAATTTCGGCAAATGTTATGAGTAAATAATAATAGAAAATTGTTGACATCAGTTTTCAAGACAAGTGCTATACATGTAGGTATGCACAGGGAACCTTACCAATTCTCAATGCATATATTTGTACCAGTGTCTAGTAACTGTCAAACTAATAAAAGGTTGGTACAACTGGTGTAGAATAAGTTTTACCCAACCAAAACACAACATATATGACCTGGCAAGTCCTCAAAGCACTCACCGCCTGACAAAACTTGTAATAGAGGTAATATTGATATGTTAAAAGCCACATCTACAAACCAATTTGGCGGTTTTAGTTTTAAGAATGAAAACGACCATGTAACATTAAATTGCTTAAAATAATCAATGGCAATTTTAAATCATAACGAAATGTGTCATATAACAAGGAGCAGCACAACTATGCCATATACACAGTAGTATACGAGTATGTTTTAAAAATACCACTAGGACACACCATTGACCAAACGTAAATCATTGAAGCAGTTCTTACAGAAAACCAAATAATATAGACGTTAGAAGTAATGCCAATACAAATGTGACGTCTGGCTTGCCCACTTAGCGTATCGATGTTGCAAACTGAGACAATGAGTGGACTGGCGTTAAGACCAGACAAGACGTATTCTTATTTCTACTGATGAACGGATCAGTCTATACTCATGATGGATGGGCGCTTCTATGTAACTTGTGTATACATTTACACCGAAAAAGGTCGATAATGTGTCCATAGTTTGATTTTTCAATATATGCATTGTATTATAAAGTCACCAGAGCACAGTTTGGGCATTAACATGGGGAAAAATCTAAACTATCCCTAAAAGTCTAAATAACCGCATAATAGAGCATTATCAATAGGTTCAATGTGCTAGTGTTGAAGAAAAATGTGCACAAACCAGGACATTTCCAATATAACATTCATTATTAGGGGAAATCATTTTCTTGTCCACGGACACAAAAAGGATTTACCTCATATTACATGTATTTTTCATCTTTTAAAATATGTAGTCAAAATCCTTTTTTAGTGTCAGCCATTTTACATCACATTTCTTTGCTAAGACTCTAACCTAAATCATATTTTAAGATAAGTACTTCTCAAACCAATTTTCTGTGCTCTAGCTCCTTTAACATTATATTGCAAAACACTATAATTTGAACATCTGTGTAGGATTTAAAGATAGAAACAAAGATATAGTGTAAATCTGGCCAGCCATCCTGATTTAATTAGGAAAATTTTCTAAACTATTACTTAGAGTGAAAATATAAGATATCATATCACCAACAACGTGCCGTGTATTAGCTTGGGGAGAAACAAAATTAACTACAATTAGAGTATAAGCTGGTGTTTGGTTAACAATTACCGTGGGCTGCCACAACACTGAACATGCACGATTATCAGGTAGAGTTAACTTTGAAGACCATTGCTTATTTTTGTTATCGTCAGATTACTCTAGAGAAAAAGATATCGTCGTGTGATTGTCTTTTAAATATAAATATTTCAAATTTGTTCAAGGTTATATTAAAATGCATATGTCTGTATGTGTCATCATTATATATAAAATAAGTGCGAGATATATTACACACATAAACACACATATTAAAAATTCAAAACATTAAAATTTAAAATAACAATGTTGACATTTAGTTGTTTATCAATGTGTTTCCTCAAACAATAATTGTAAGTACCTATAATGGCGGGCTGATTTTTTTGAAAACGGTTTCTTTGTCAGCGGAATCAGAGCTGTGCATAAAGAGAACATAGCGATTTGGTATTAAAAAATAATACGTCAACATCAAGAATAAGAACATGGCCAGTAGGCAGACTCTCTTTAACACAAAATCACAATTAAACCAAAAACAACAAACACAGCACAACATTTAGAACAAAAAACATTATACGGACGAAACACATAGATGGGACAAATTATTGTGTGAATTGTTATTATTAATTATATAATTATTAAATTGTATAATTATATTTGTTTCTAAAATATGCTGAGTTACTGTCTGGGTATTCAAATGATTGTAATATGGTGTTTAAACAATTTAACACAACGACATTATCAATAAAATAATAACTGTGTCCGTGTGTTAGTTAATTATTTGTATTCGATCACATCTACCCATTAACACTTTACTGTTGATATTCATTTAAAAACAACTAACAAATTTAATCAATAATGTACTGCGAATAACTTCATCAAATGTTTTTTTCTATGGACAATTATTTGATCACATTCTGAACAGTTGACAAGGAAATGTTCTTAGCTCGGTTGAAATTTTAAAGCTGCTTTTAAGATTCCAAGATTCTAAGATGCAAATTCATGCTCATAATCTTAAGACTGTCTATTGACAATGACACTTTTGTCTTGTCTGTCATCTTAGAATCGTCTTAATAATACAGGGTCCAGTATGAATACGCCTACGACAATATTTTGTTAAGTGAGATGATTTTGCATTATGAAGTTAAATCCCAAGAGTGTATTTTAAGCCAGGTCTTGATGGCATTGCATTTTAATTCCTGCAAATAAATTATTAATACTTATGTGAATGTAGCTCTTAATATTACGTTGTTTTCGTATTGAATTGCGTAGAGGTGTTTTGAAATACATGTATGTTTGAGGAACTCTAAGCTGTCTAGATTGTTAATATAATTAAAATGTTTGGACCATGTCTTTACGAAAGCTTTACAAAAGTTTGTTCTAAAATGTCTGTATTGGCGTCCAATCTTAAGTATGTAGTTATGATGGTCTGACTTTATGTATCGAAATTATGTAGCAACCATAATGATTTAAATTGCAATGCACCTCTGCATTATTGGTTTATAATTATAATGTTTTAATGATGATGAATGTGTTTGGTCGACGTGGAAAACAAATGAAATTGATTATTAAAGTGGACTGTATGGATGAACCCAGGAACACATATGAGATGGGCTGACCGCCTTGATATGACATTATCCGTGTTAAAAGGGCATACATCCAAATATTGAAATTTACTATCTAAATAACCAGTCAACCATTCAACCAACCAACCAACCAACCAACCAACCAACCAACCAACCAACCAACCAACCAACCAACCAACCAACCAACCAACCAACCAACCAACCAACCAACCAACCAAACAACTAAGCTAACTAACCAAACGAACCAACAAACCATTTGATATTAACAAATATTGCAAGTAGGAAGTATGTAAATATGAAAAACATATTGACTGATAAATGCGGCAGTCATTACAGCCTCATTTGAGGATTTGTGATTCATTAAAAATAAAATTCACTTGTAAAGCAATAACAATATATTAAATAAAGTCATTTACTCCAATGTCATCATGTATGTACATATATATTGGTTTTATTCTTTTTGAGTTATATAATAACTTTTGTAAAAACTTGACGTGCGTTTTTGCATAGCCATTGCAGACATAATTATAAATGCAAACGCATTCAACAGACCTCTGCACATTCTAAAATACAAAATTAATAATGCTAAAAAACGATTACACATACATTCGCACTGTGCAGGTACATAGGGCATACCTTTGTGGGAATTCAAACGCATTGACACCAAAGGTGCTGATAAAAATAAAATGTTAAGTCTGTGTAATTTATCTCTGGAATGCGAATGAAATCCACTATATCACTGTTGTTGTAATAACCGCATGGGATTCTGGGTCACTGAGACGGTTCGCAGTTGACAAAAGTAACCAGTTAGTTTCATTACCACTCGGCGGCCATTGAGGTGATTAGATTTAGTCGACACAATGTGGGCTGGGTGTTTTTTTAAACAAATTTAACAACTATGAAATAAAATATATATACCGTAGCTCTGTTGGTTACAGGTATCAACAGGACAATTTTCAGATAAAAAGAAGATAAATTAATAATGCATTAAGAATAATATACATAGATAGACGAAATTTAAAGTAATTAGATTAAGTTGACATACCATATTTTGGAGGCTTAAAAATCAATGGGTTTCCTTCAGAGAATAAAAGAAACACTTGAAAGCTGATCTGAAGCGAAACACTTATTAGTTGTTTTTTCTTGTTTGTTAAGAAGGAAGAAACACGTGTTGCAATAAGCTCTGTCTTACTCTACATTTTAACGTATTAATCTTAATCAACATTTTCTCGTGTTGTGTGAAATATTGAAACAAGATAACTATTAATTAAAACTCATTTGTATTAACTGTGCCATTGTCTGATTGTATAAAACAAAGCATTAAATTAAAGCACCAGAAATCAGCTCGACACAAAACGCACTCTCGGAGGTCTTAAGTATATATACACGTCTCAGAGAAGCGACAATCCATCACGAGCATAGACTGAACCGTCAATCATTAGAAATAAGAGGACGTCTGGCCTGGTCTTAATACCAGTTCACTGTGTTGTCACAAGTCAGCATCATCGATACGCTAAGTGGGCAGACCAGACATCACAATTGTTTAGACATTACTGGTAACATCTTTATCATTTGTTTCTCTGGCGTATCTTTATTGTGTAGCGTACATGTTACTATGTAAACGCTAATCAGAAAATAAGGAATTGCAAACAATTAATTCGTTGTTTATTACAAACTTAGGTTTGTTCGAATTATGTAAGTACTAAAAATAGCAAAAGTGACAGACAATGACGCATCACGCAAAGCTGTGTGTAAAATTCAAACCATAGACATCAAGTGACCTGTGGTTAAAAAACATGAGATTTATCGATACAGCTAACCAGGTTTATTCATGTGACTTATTTAATAAGGTCAATAGCCAATCGTTTACTTATGTTTTATATTTGAAATGTATAGTAAGTCACATTTATTCACGATAAGACGATCGCCATTCTTTCTTTGTTGTGTGTTAAAGCATACTGTCGTTTTTTATATTCATTTTCTCCTAATTTAATTCATATGTTTCGCACACTAGAACTAATTTTACTTTTAACTGTCAACATAACTGTTTTATCATTCGTAGAGTAATATAACATTTTTTCCAGAAACAGTTTTAATTGGTTAATTTTCTTAAAATAAAACGTATATATATGTTTCATATACTGACTATGGATTTGTTATAGAAAATGAATGTACCTTCGCCAATTAAAAGCAAAGTTAAAACTTCAATAATGAAGATAATTATTATCATTGAATGAGGATGTAAGACAGTTTGGTGAAAGTTGATGACTCCCTCTCTCCCTCTCTCCCTCCCATCATTTATCATTAACAATTATTACGATGTATAATTGTGCTCTTCAGTGAGTTATGTAGTATGTATACTTATGAACATTCGAGAACAGGAACCGGAAATAAAATAATCTTATCAATCAAGGACACACAATCAATAGAAGAATAAAAGAAAAACAACTGATCGTATACGACGACAAAACATACCACGTGAAATGAAACTTTACCACATTTTATTTATATTTATTTTAAGTATAATATATAGGATGTCCAAACAATCAAATTTGTTTTTTGCTAGACACTAACATAACTAAGTATTTAGGAGTCCATTGTTGATTGTTCTTTGTTAGATAATTGAATTCACCAGTACTAGCCTCTTTTCCCAGCAAGCGTCTGATTGCTTCCTCACATGAGTCAGCTTCGGTTGACTTCTGAACCACAACTTGCGCAAAATCGTGCATCAATCATCGCGGAAATATTGTTAACAAAATAGTACACGGCCATTCTTTGGAGACATGGTGTAAGTGAAACGATCATGGTACGTAAGCATAAAAATAGCAGCTGTTGCTTAATAATCGTCTTAATGTTCGTTCATGACAAAGGAAATCCCATTCACTTTCAGTCGCAACATTGGCTGTAATAAAAGTCAATTTAAATTTCAATCTATCAAACACATTTGAGCGATACCGTTATTGCTTCTTGAATTGTTCACGTTATAATTAATTGTTTTTCTGATTAATGAATAACTACTTTGTAAGATTGAACACATACAAACAGTTGTTAAAATGTGTGTTCTTTTACCATATATTACCACATAATTTATAACATCAACTGACAGAACACGAAACGGGTATTTTACCCGTTCTCGACTACATTTAACTCCTATCCCTTGAATTTGGGTTTTAAAGCATTTTTTCAGGTAAAAAACAAACCGAGTTCAAACGAAGAGCCAAATGATAAAGGACATTAAAATACTACAAAATATATTTTGATACGCTAAAAAATTAAATC
>Ga0224511_10000883_pt1 | contig 16338 bp, 6 predicted proteins | sample SF_May12_sed_USG_2_FD_169988 | JGI IMG/M metagenome (GOLD analysis project Ga0224511, IMG submission 169988) | Sediment microbial communities from San Francisco Bay, California, United States - SF_May12_sed_USGS_8_1 | ecosystem: Environmental > Aquatic > Marine > Sediment | place: USA...
GAAAATCATTGAAAGTGTTGACGGGTTGAAGTAAAAGTCAATTATTAGCGTGATTTGACCATATTTCTATTAAAATGTGACTTAAAATAAATCGCGAGCGAAGCGAGCGAGGAAAATATTGAGAAAAATTAGCGTTTTGGGCATAAAAAATCATAGGTCCGCGGCCGTTAGGGGGGGCGCGCGCCGGGTGCGCCCCCCCCCTGGATCCGCTAGTGGCAATATCTAATGTCAAGTATGGGATCTTTACGTTTTATCGAGACAGTGACCGAAATACAGATTAGCCTAAGTCGAATACGTGTATAGCAACTAGAAAAACGTGATGTTGTGATTCGATTTGAATAATAATATAAATATATCATAACTTATTAATGTTTTAAAAAATGATAAGATATATGTTTTTAATATCAATGTATTATGATGCCTAGTTATGTTCTATTTTGTCTTCATGAACATGTATACTGATACGTTGCACTATTAAAATATTGTATTTGCTTTTTAGATGAAAAATACTCCATAAATCATTATGAGTATAGTATAATAACATGAGTTCGTTGATATACACTCTTTTCAGGCGTTAAGTAGCACAGAATCCTGGTAAGGCATGGACGCCGAATAAACCCTTGAAATATAAAAGTGATATAGATACATACGCTGAGAACTAATTGATTCCTTAGTGTGCACTGGTATATCTACGTTCATGCTTACCTTCTAAACATACTCATACATGTATCTTAAATTAATGAAAAGGCATTTAGTGCAGTGTTGTTAGCTTTAACATAGCTTCGGTTGATATTCATGTCCTTTTTATGGATGTAACCTTTAATTTATGGTCGTAAAACATCGGAGCAACAATAAACGTCGGTCGTGTGCCAGTTATCGCTCTTGCAAAATAAAAACTGGGCTTTCTCGGTATGAGCATTTGCTATAAAAGTACTTGGACAATAACATGGAAGTTATTGTCAACATATCTTATTAATAAAACTGTAATCGAATGCCCATGTGTCAAAGTCAAATGATGATGATGATGATGATGATGATGATGATGATGATGATGATAATAATAATAATAATAATAATAATAATAATAATAATAATAATAATATTATTATTATTATTATTATTATTATTATTATTATTATTATTATTATTATTATTATTATTATTATTATATTTACTTCTCTATCTTTAATCTGTTTTGTACTAGTATTTACAAATCTGATGTTTAAACCAGGTTTCTTCATATGTCTACGTGCGTCTTTCCCTTCTATTAATAAGTGCGAAGGATATTAAGCAATGGTCCAACGGAAAACATCACTTACAGCTCAACTCTAGGTTTATTGACACAAACAATGGCCATTCATAAAATTACGTAGCACTTAACCCCCAAATAGTGATGCATATCCTGTGTATGACGGTTGCGCTACATGTATGAAGTATTTAAAATAATTTGAAAACCCCACTACATTTGTTGCTGCTGTTGTTTTTATATATGATTTATTGAGTGTAATCATGCGTTGTCTGTGTGATTGTGGTTTAATTGGTGCGTCATATGGTTGTTTGGTTTAATCTGAAATCCACTGGCAATACGCCTGTGATGTTTCTGATGTTTCTTGAAATCAAATCTGAAAGCGTGTTTAGTCTCTGCAGTTGTGTGTAGACCATCATGGTGATTATCTTTGGTTTAGCAAACAAATTGATTTCTAAATGTCAAAACAAATTGTCTATTTTTTTCTATTTGTTTTTTTTTTCTTGAAAACCATTAGAGTAACATTTTTCATTCTGATAAAATATATGTGTAAACGGGCTTTAACAGGTGGATTACATGGCAGACGGAATATATCTGTTGAAAGGCCTTGTCACGTGACCTATTTCTCTTGTTTCTGTAATCATTACATGGTGTTTGCGAGGCAACAGATTTGAAAAGTGAGATTGTTATTTGAGATAATGAGGGGAATATGATTGAAATTCTAACATGTGGATAACGGTTACATGTTGGTGTTTTAAGTGTTATAATATAAACTAGACAGCGGTATCTTCTGACCTATTGTAAAATATGTGCTTACAATATAAGAACAGCTGGGAACATAGTTACTTTGATGTGGGCGAGTCACCACTGTACAGTGATCAGTGAACTTCTATAGATATATACATGAACAACTTTGAAACTGGTTGTATTGGTAGTAGGGTAAAAACGTAAAGCGTGAAATGTGGAGTCTGACTTGCTTTCCAGAGTGTGCGTGTTGTTTAATGCACGGAGAAGTAGTTCAATAAAGAATGGATAATAACATTTTATAAGAAAAGTGCATGTGAGATTATAGTGAAATATTTTGAATGGTGTAATTTGGTCATCATAGTTAAACTGCTTTTATTTCAAAGCGAGTGGTATCTTAAATTTCTTATTAAACACCAATAAAGTACACTTATTCCACATCAGTTTTGCAACGTTCCGATATGGTGATTACTTATTGGGAAAGCGCATTAGCAAAATGCAGTGCATTAACGAATCGACTATTTTGCGAGGCATTCTATGAATTGTAGCACACTCAAAATTGTTAATAGCCTTTCAATTTGGTATGCATTGTCGAAGTGTCTAGAATTATGAAAAACAAAACTCCACCTTGAAGGTCTTTTCGCAGAAAATGTACAGCATTGCAAAAACCTACCCATGGATATGCAGTGATGCTCTTTAAGCAAAAAGGCAAGCAGCCAGGCTTTCAACGTGCAGTGGATCATTATAACTGCTAGAATATTATAATTATGTGAGACGTAATAAGTGTCTAGGAAAACTGACTGCTATTGCAAAAAGGAACGTACTGATTAATCAGGAAACATAGGGTATCGTCCAGTGTGCCAAACGTTGTCAACACAACAAAACCTTCCACAGGTGTTTGTGATTTGTTGCTGTTGACTTTTGTATAAATAATTTTTTAAATTTTACCCAGGCAACATTGAGTGATGAATTGTGTATTTGTATGGAATATTTACGAGATAGATGTGTGATTTGCTTGGATAATGGCATAAACCATCGGGACTCATAAAGAATGGAATTACCAAAGACAAAACAGGGAGGAATAATTCAGGTTTTTGCACAGTGACATAGGTAATTTTATTAAGTGAAATGCAATGATTGAAACTGTTGCAGCTGTTTAAAAACGTATATTATTGGATTTTAAGTGTCTGTGATAGTTTAAGAAAAACAGTATTATGTAATGTACGTTCATAGGGATAGATTTATAAATGATGTCTAAATGGACGAGCATTTGAAAACTACAAAGATGGATAGATTGACGCGGGAAAGAATTACCCCAGACAATATAGGATGTCACCTTACGCAAACCCAGTCGTTATCAAATATTCAAAAACTTTTGTTGGCGGACCGCACGGACTCGGGTAATCGGAACCGGAAGTTCTATCTCGGACCGGAAGCAGACGAGAAACGATGTCACTCGCAGCCATGTTCGCCGCGGGTCAAAAGAAAGGTTTTAAGGACGTGCATTAAAGGGACTCATTATATGATAGGTAAATAGGCCATTTTAGTTTCATATTTGCCCTAGGTTATTTATTATCTATAAGTTTACTAGTTCTGACTTTCATAACTCTAACTTGTTTTCGGAACACCTCGGTACTCAGTGTACGTTAGATGGAGTGCAATGCAATGAAAAACGTAGTTGGGTATCAAAGTTTACGTGATATACGTAAAAACATCATATATAAGCAATATTTAAACTGAGGTAAAAGGAAAGTCATTAGGAAGCATGGCATGGGCAGGATAAATTATTACTAATACGGCAAAATGATTTCCACGGTGTCAGTGCATAATTCCAGTCCACATGCACCGTATATTAAAGAACCAAAGCAATTAATTACAAAACCATTACGTGTATAAACTGATCAAAGGGTATTTGTTTGATTTCATTTTTATGTTGCTTTTAATCATCGCAGTTCTTTGCTAATGTCAGAGTGTATTTCAAATCAATAACTTACTTGGTTTACATTATGAGGCGTTCCAATGCATGATTTAAGGAAAGACCTGTGTAATGGACTATGAAGCATACACATTTGTATTTTTTATCAAAAAAAATAAACAAGATTTTTTCATTAAAATGTGATATATATTATGCTTTTACTTTTCAACCGTTTTAAAAGGCAAGTTACCTATATTTGCTTAAATTAAATTAAAGGGAAGTAATTTTACACCTTATTACCTCCCTTAAATATGCATAAAATGAAAATTTTCAATCTTGTTTATAAAATCAAAAAAGCAAAAACTGAGAAAAGTTGTGCGGTGAATCTTCTTAAAATGGCATATATTTAAATAAAAAAAGGTTTATAAAAACTCTTTCTAGCTGCAAATATGTGAATCCATTACAAAGGTCATACCTTAAGGAGAATATTGACATGTCAACTGTTAAATTCTAATATATTTAAGAGGTGCCTGGTCAAGTCCCACCAAACCAACTCACACTTGGGTCAAGTCACCCCATTTTTAAGACACCTAAGAAGGGACTTGACAAAAAGGCCAAGTTATTCCTCTTTGTGTTGAAGATATAAATGATGACTTCTTATATGGCTTTTGGAAATATATAACAAGGGTTACTTCAAACCTATGTGTGTGTTTCACAAAGCATTGTATTACATGAACTTTATCCATTTTATGGCTGCATAACTTAATTAAGCACACTCTGCATATCTGTGTATTTAAACATTAGTGAACTGTCACTGTGTTCGTTATTTTGATGTATGATTTTATTAAGAAATCTCTGCAAAGCTGGGTATTTATACATAAGTTAACTGTGTTCATATTTTGATGCATAATTTGATAAAGCAATCTCTGCAATATTAACTGTGTGTTTGAACATTAATTGAAGTCATGTGCAAATAAAGCATTTTTGCACACCAGGCACACCCTGTCAAGTTTAAGGACACCATGACAAAAATGAAATTAATTAAGTAAAATCTGCATAATGGGTTGGTTGTTGTAATGCATAATTTGATTAAGCAAACTCTGCATAATTTCTGTGTCTGTTGTTGTAATGCATAACTTGATTAAAGAAACTCTGCATAATGTCTGTGTTCGTTGCTATAATGCATAATTTGATTAAGCAAATTCTGCAGATCTCTGTTTGTTGTTGTAAATCATAACTTGATTAAGCAAACTCTGCATAATTTCTGTGTCTGTTGTTGTTAAATGATGCATAACTTGGTTAAGCAAACTCTGCATAATTTCTGTGTCTATTGCTGTAATGCATAATTTAAGTAAGCAAACTCTGCATAATTTCTGTGTCTGTTGCTGTAATGCATAATTTAAGTAAGCAAACTCTGTATAATTTCTGTGTCTGTTGTTGTAATGCATAATTTGATGAAGCAAACTTTGCATAATTTCTGTATCTGTAGCTGTAATGCATAATTCAATTAAGCAAAATCTGCAGGTCTGTGTTCGTTGTTGTAATGCATAATTTGATTAAGCCATGGAAACACCAAACTCTGCAGTATTGATAGAGAAAATGAAAAAGCAATTCCATCTACACCTAAGAACATCGTCATGGGAATAACAAAGACAAGAACCCACAGTGTGATTTATGGCTTAAGCTCCATCATTCTAGTGAAAGGTTGTAAAATCTTCTTGTACACAGAAAATGCCCTTCTTTATTGTTTTGGTATTCTATGATTTCAGTTCAGGACAATCAGAAATGCCTTATTGTGCAATATAACAAAACCCTCTTGTACACGGAAAATGCGATTCTTTATAGTGTTTGTGTTGTGTGATTTCAGTATTTTTGTAAATCACACACAGAAATGCAATTTAAATGTTTTATTTTCTAGTGACTTCTGTTAAAGCCATTACTGATGGGGGTTCTTTATCTATATTAAATTAGGAATCCTATCATTATGCACTGAACCGTGAACTGACACTAGGTGCATGAATATTTCATGGTACTTGTATCTGGACTGGTAGGACTTTTGATGGATAGATGATGTATACAGATATTGATTGTGAATACACACTCACCTTTCAACTACATTCAATCTAACTTTAAATTGTCCACTAATCCTTACACATGCAAGGAGAAGTGGGGCCTAACCATATGATTTGCTGTGACAGTTAGAATTTCATGGCAAAGTTCAACTAGAGTTCACCATTGAGTAATGGCTTTAAATAAACTTGAATGCCGTTTTGTGCTACATGTATGTAGTAAAATCCTCTTGTAAAGAAAAAACACCCCACCAGTAACTGTTATAGATGGTGAGATTTCAATTAACAATAGTAACTGTTCACCGCATAAATGCATTATATAGTGATATTTCAGTTAAACACATAGTCAATGTTATTTCTACTGGATAATGCCATTTAATTTATACCATGGTTATTATGTTTGACTCAGACAATATCATTTAAGTTTTCTGTATAATTATTTAAATAGTGCTAACTCATTTTGTATCTGTCAGAAAATAATTACACTGAAAAAGACATGGCATGTTTAAAAGTTTCAGAAATATATAATTTTATTAAAATTGTTTATAATGAAAATGAAAATATTCTAACTAAATTGTATTGCAACATATCATTTGAATTGATTTCATAACACACTATGGCATTAAGTTATTTTTATTGTAATGTCTGCAGACATTTAATTTAAATCCTTTGCATAAGAATTGCAATTTTGTAAGACAGTTTTGCCACATACTTATTTGTTTAAATTGAATTTGGCATTATAATAAATTGATCAAGGTTAAAAGGATTTTCAAAATATTTTAAACTACAAATTCTTGCTTAAATAATATGTGGCTAGATAAAATAATTTAATTTTAGACTTAAAAAAGATGGTTTTAGACTGTATATTGAATTGAAAAAATAATTATGCATTTCAAGAAAAAAGTTTGTTGATTTAAGTCTTACTAAAAATCTAAATGACAGTTATTCTCTTATATAAACGATGTGTACATATTTAAATATCAATTTGATTAAACTGGCTGCTTTTTGAAAAAATGAATACTATCAGATTACATTTGCATCAGATTTTTTAAATGTTAATTCGTGTTTGAAGAGAAGAAGAATATGGAATTAATTTGTGAGACCAGAAATTGTATTTGGCATTTTAATGAAAATCATCAGGGTTTTATAGAATTTTTTAAAAGAATATATATTAAACTATAAATTCTTGTTGGTAGTATGTGGCTCTCTATAAGTAGTATGTGGCTCTCTATAAGTGTGCCTTGACTCTCAGGCCTTTTGATGGATAGATGGTGTATACAGATATTGATTGTCAATACACAGTCACCTTTCTACTACATTTAATCTAACTTTAAATTGTTCACTAGTCCTTACACATGCTTGGAAAAGTGATCAGTACTGCAGGGCCTAACCACATGAATTGCTGTGAAAGTTATAACTTCATGGCTAAGTTCAACTAGAGTTAACCAGTGAGCAATCCCTTTAATCTGTTTGGTTCTTATGGCAGAGTTCAACTAGAGATCACCATTGAGTAATACCTTTAGAAAAACTAAAATCATCACATTGCTGCAGATGTGTTTTTGTTGTTTGTTTTTTTCAGTTCATACATTAAACCTTATATCAAATGTCAGGAGGGCCACACATTTCATTATTAAAAATGCTTATCCCTTCAGGTCATTTGAGTAAATGGAAGATGTTGCTTTGATCAGCACAATGGCAAAAAGTATTGAATTGATAAGATCATATTTGTAGGAGAATTTATGGAGAAAAAACAATTGCCATTTCATGGAATAAATAAATATCAAGTTTTCACTACTTTCATAAAAAACACTATAATCAATATTGGAGTGAACTTTAAAGCAACTAGAGTTCATTAAGTTTTGTTTTTTTCTTTTTCTTTACATTTAATAAGAGCAAAAAACTGCCCACAATTGTTACAGTTAAATTACATTGACAAGAAAAGGTCTTGCCGAAGAATCATATTCATGTATACCTTAAAAGGTGTGGTCAAACTTAGAGTTCAAATGTCAAAACTGGTTAACGTTATGTTGCATTAGCTATTTCTATCTTAGACAAGAATAAAAAAAATATAGTCCACATTTGCAAAATGTAATACTTCAAAATCTGAAATGAAACACATGTTTACAGCTGTGAAAACAGGTTTATTTTTAGTTTTTGTTCTTTGGACAAGAAACATGTTTGCATTACAATTTTTGCAACCATATTTGACAAACTCTAATGTTTCTGCGAAAGAAAAATATTTTATAAAAATACACAGACAATGTAAAGTAAATATATATTTTAAGATTTTCCTTTTCTTTTTTTCCATGGTAACAAGCTATGGTTGCTTTAATGCTCAACCTGAAACCTGAAGTTATGTAAACAAGAGCTTGATTTATATTTTCTTAGAAACTCTGTAATTTCCTACAGTTTTTATTGGTTTTAAAGACAACAACCTTTTGTATACGCATTTAGTGTCATTTTTTGTGATGTTTTTCAGAAGGTGGATGTACTGAAAGGAAGTGTTCCTGTGATTAAACAGTTAATTTCTACATAAAAAAGTGTTGCTACAAATTGGATTGAAATTTACACAGTTTATTTTTATTTTTTAGGGTTGGCATTGGATTATTTAACACAGTGTACAATAATTTTTTGGGTATAAATATATTAATTGATTATTTAGTACAGTATATAATGCAGATATACAATTTGGATAATGTAATAAAATATGACCTAAAACTTTGAAAAGCATAAAACTAAGTATTTTTACACTAATAATTAATATAAATGATAATTTATATAATGAGGAAAATATAAGTATTTTAAAGACATTGCAACTTAATGACCATTTGTTTTAAATAGGAATGAAATGTATATATATTTAATGATAATTTACCTTTTATTAATTAAATGTACATAAATTAAATGGCGTGTCAGTAAAATATAAAACATTTTATGTCATTATTTATTTATTTATTTGAATATTTATATATGTATTTATATGTTTATATTCTTTTTATAAGATATGTATTAAATTCCACAGAAAAGCAAAAAAGGAATTCCAAGATAAAATTATGTTTGTTTATTGTTAAATATTACATAATAACAGAACAATTATTTCAGATAAAAACTTTAACAATACTAAAACTGAAAAGGCTTATTTTGCTATAAAATTACGCTTATAACAATTATATAAACACGTTCATCTGAAGTATCAAACTTCTTGGAAATATATAATTGAGATTTACTGGCAATGTCTATGCCCTTGGAATTGTTGGACAAATCTTATCATATCAAGAAATAAGCCCAGGTGTTATGGTGTGTTATGCTGCTCTTGAAATGTTGTTAAAAGATGGCACTCTCATGACATTGAATGGCAGTTTGAGGTGAGACAGGCTTCTTGCAGAAAAAATGTGTCTCCGTCATTTGTTAAACAGTGATTTTTCAGTCACATTTCTTTAAACACGATGTTTCCTGTGATTACAGTTTATTTCTTTATAACAATTGTTGCCACAAACAATTGGATATAAATTTACCCTCTTTTTAGTTGGTGACACATTTCAATTAATGCCTTACTGAGAAAAAAAAATGCTTTACTGAGAGAAAAAAAAATGCGAAAAAAACATAGTTGTCAAGGGTTGTTAATATAGGATGTTGTTGAATTATTTTATTATGACTGATATTGGATTTCTATGTGTGTTTTAGTGACATTGTAGTTAATTAAAGCTGGGAAGATAATAAAGGTAGTTGGTTCTTCAATGTTGCAATCAGTATAGGGTCTCTGGATTCTGAGAGATTCAGAGAGTGTGGTTAATTTAATTCAGAGTTTGTGGTAGTATTATTTTTTTATTATTTTTGTCTCTCTGTGTTGCTTAGTAACATAGATCTATACGTTTATGGTTAAGTTTATGAATCAATGTTACAATAATTACATTTTAGACAAGGGTGAACTAAAAGGGCAACAATTAGTTTTCATTGTAGACTCTATTTTTTTTTAAATGACAGTTGAGGATAAAAGGTGGATTTATACATTGTAAAAAGTGACCTAATTTTAAAGGATAATGTGTATATGTATGTTATTGGATTTATATAAACTGAAAAAGTGAACTCTCCGGTCACACCTCCTGCAAAAGTGAACTCCATCTGGAATAAGTAGTTGATAGTGAATACTATAAGTTGGAATAACTTGCTTCACAATGGAATATAAATAAATTAGTATAAACACAAAGTGAACCAGTGACTTGCTGTATATGTTGTTTTTTAATATTAATCCAGTTTAGTGTGTTATCAGTGAGTATTGTTTTCTTATTTATGCCAAACCAACTTATATATACATGTATGTTGATCATGCAAAATGAAAAACAAAAGGAAAAATGCATGAAAACCAAAACAGAGTTAAAAAAAAATGAAATGGAATTATTCTTGATATAATAATAATATCAACAAGCTACTGATTAAGCTGAAGGAGTTATAAATACAGTATCTTTAAAAGTACTCTGATATTTTGTGAGTTTAATTTGTAAGAAGTATTATAGTATTATAGGGTGAAATAGAGTGACATTTCACAAAACAGAAGCATGGATAAAATAAAGAAAGACAACCCAGAAATGAAAACAAGTCAATCATTCAGCAGTCTACCAAGGCATTTGACGAAAAACCCGGCATATCGAAAGATTTTGATGGATCAAAATGAGGCCCGAAGTCAGTCGGAGCCTAGTTCTCCACAAGAAGGGCGTAGAGCATTTACAACGTGCATCGGGGGCACAAGATATCTTATAGGTAAGGCCAACCTTGAAAATATCTTTGTTTCCTGTAACTATGTGTATTCGAGGCACAAGATGTCTAATAGGTAAGGCCAACATTACAAAATATATTTGTTTCTGGTTACAACGTGTATTGGAGGCATGAGATATCTTACAGGTAATTATGGCCAACATTAAACAATATGTTTAGGCATAAATGCGATGTATTCCATCATTAATGCTTTAATCCCAGTGGACAAAATCTGTAGGCCCGCATTAGGAAATGTTAAGTTTCATGTTACAACATGATTATATTTGAGGCAGTAAATATCTTTAAGGTAAGGCCAACATTAAAAAATATTATTGTTTCCGGTTACAATATGTAGTTTGGGCACTATATATATTTTAGGTAAGGCTTACGTTAAATAATTAATATTATGTTTAGGCATACATGCGAAACAAATGGAATATTATGTTAGCATGTTGAGTAAAAATTAGACCAACATTAGAAAAGCTTGGTTTCGTGTTACAACATATATTGAAGGCTTTAGATATATGATAGTTAAGGCCAACATTAAAAAATATCTTTGCTTGTGGTTACAACGTTTGGGATACTGACTAGATATCTTATGGGTTACTGATGGCCAACATTCTATTAAAAAACATCTGCTCTTTGTTACAATGTGTATTATTCGGGGCACTATATATCTTATGGGTAGGGCCAACATTAAAAATATATTTGCTTCCAGTTACAACAGGTATTGGGGGCACTAGATATCTTATAATTGAGGCCAACATTAAACACATATTTGTTTCCCTTTGGCCTGCCAACATTTTTAGGCATATGTGCCATAACATTACTATACATGTGCAGTAAACTTCTGATTTTTAAGACTTTCAGAACAAAATTTATCAAGGGCTTTGTGCAAAACTACCAGTATTGCAACTTGTAATATAAAACAAGGTAGTTACAATAGTTTTGAGCCAAGCACTTGTTATGCTTTGAAAGTTGATTTTTAGTTATTTTATGATTTTATATTATATAATAACTCATAAATACTCTTATTAAAGTATTACATTTGTCTTCAATTTGTCAATGCGCCCATGACCTGCCCCTGATAAATTTTCACTAGGACCAACATTGTTTTAAAAGCTTAGTTTCATGTTACAACATATATTTGTGTCACTAGATATCTTTTGAAAAGGCCAAAAAAATATTTTTTATTTTAATGCCTGAGAGAAAATATAAGGTATTTATTTTTAAGGAAGTTTTGTTGGTCTGGCATACCAATTTCTATTCTTAGCTATACCTTTTCTCCCATTTTTTTACAAAACAATGTTTTTATTGTTGTTGTGTTTTTTTGTTTGGCTTTTTATGTTAATGTTTTTAAACTCATTTATGTACAGGAATAAATATAAGTAATTGTCTTTATTGAATAATACCGGGTACACATTTGTTGCATCCTAGTCTGACATTTAGGGTCCAATGCATTAAGTTCCGAAAATGTTCAAGCTCCTCCCATTTCTGTAGTATTCCTTTGTTCTATTGATAAGGTTTATCACAAACAGGAAGTATTATTGTATATACTAGGTCAGATTGTCACCTGACAATAACTATATCCCTATTCCATTGGATTAAAATTGACAATGTACTGTTATAAATGATCATGATTGACAGTTGTGGAACCCTCCATTGCCTTTACAGCAAGTTTATAAAGCAAAAGTCACAGAGTCACGAAAATATGTCATTGGTGCTGTTTGCGGTAAAGATCTCGTAATGAAACACTTGAAATTACTGACGTTACATTTGTATACGTAAGAAGGAAATGTCACTTGAAATTACTGACCACATGACGTAAAGGGGGAAATATTGTCACATTAACAAAACTGCTGTTTCTAATTAATGAATTGCAAGAGTTTTTAAGTAGGTGTGTCTTTAAATGCGTCAAACTCTGTGATTTTGGGTCTAATTGATAAAATGTCACAAGGCATTACTGAGAAAAATGACGAAAAAGTTGTAAAGGTTAATTATTTACAAAAATTAGTGTTCTGCAGCTGCAAACTGAAATTTCATTAAAGACTGACAATCACATGCTGTGATTTCACATGTTTAAAATACCCCTGGCTTGGAAGTGTGACATTTATTCACCTGTCAATGTTTTGCCCACCGGGGGCTGGGGGGCATACACCATACACAGGGCTTTAGACAGAAGACCATTCCTGACAGGTGGGAATTTGACAAACTTATGGAAGCCGGGTCCCGGGTAATAGACTTTGGCCGTTTTTTAATCCCAGGACTATTTGATGCACCAAGCAGGCTCAAGGGTGGGGATTTAGACAAAAATGGTTGTCTCTAGGGTGGGGATTTAGACTTCAAACATTTCAAGATGTCAAATTCCCCTGGGTCAGCCCGCTGCCCCCCTGGGCGGGCAAAATAATGACAAATGCATTATAAGTGAACACACACATGGATAAATCACTGGGGTTGTTCAGTAACCCTCATCATCATCATCATTATCATCATCATCATCATTATCATCATCATCATCATGTGCTTGGAATAAGAGTAAAAAAAATGAACCTGTGTGTGTGTTAAGAAATTTGTATTTTTTTCATTTAATGCATACTTTTTTACCTTTACATTTGAAGACAAATGTTCTGGTCAGCTCGGTAGACAATCAGAGGGTCATGGTTTCGAGTGCCAATCAAACAAACAAATAAATATTATGACTGGGAAGGTAGGGATTCACATCCAGTGTTCTGAACAGTTTGTCTTATATAAGGGACACTACTCTGTACAATAATTTTATGACATGTTGGAATGAATTGTTTCCCTTTGATGAATGTGCCTATGTACATCTTGTCTTCTGCTGAAAAAAAATAACAGTGCACACTGGGACATATAAAAGAAACAAATAAGATGACAAAGATATAAATGCTATACTTTAATAGTGTTTTTGTAATTAGTACAGATTAATTTCTCATTTTGTGCAAGCTATTTGTGTTTGTTCATGTTGTCAAAGACAGGATTTTAAAAGTGCATACTTGTTTCCTCAGAGTGTACTATGATTGCACTGTGGTCTAAATATATATGAATACTCCTTACCAAAAATGTGGGGGTGGGGGGAGTTAACCCATATATGTATATGCTGACAACAACAATGAATTAAATTGTATATTTAAATAAATATTAATCCAGTTGTTTTCTCCAATTGTGGTATATTCAATGTTAACCTTGAACAAATCATGTGGTACACACTTCAGTTTGGTGCCAAGAAGTCTGTTGCATGCAAGATTTCATTATGCTGAAATACGATAAAAAAGGAAGAACATACCATATCTATAAAGTTATATGAAACAATAAAAACATGTACATGTATATACACTGAATCTGACTTTGCTTCCCGGTAAAACAATTCACTAACAAAACTTCTCATGAGAGTGATCTTTAGTTATCAATTAAACAATACTTACTAAATACAATTACTAATTACACACCTGTTATTAACTACAATAACCAATTAAAACAATTCTTACTTAATACAATAATATCCAATTAAAACAAAACTGCAAAACACCATTACGAATTAAAACAACTCTTACTCAATACAATAACCAATTATAACAACTCTTACTAACTACAATTCTTGTTTATAAATGTCAGATGAGTTCAGTGCTTCCAGTTGGTCAGTAAGTCCGTTAAGGTCAGTCTGTCAGTTGGCTGGTCAGTTAATTAACGTATCGACAGAATGCTTGAGATGACGTCCAATGCTCCGACAAATGCAGGAAAGCACATAACGACAAACATTGCATGTGCGCGTAGTCAGAGAAACACAAGAATTAAGTCTTCTGATTGGCTCAAATGGCGTTATACGTTTTGACATTATGTAACTTCCCGCCTTTTGTTAGACCAAACGTCATTTCAGGTGGTCCTACAAACGAGTTGTCATTACGTCAATTGGTAAGTCAGATGCCTAGTTTGTCAGTCATTTGGTTGGTCAGACCCTTTTGTGCTTTATAACTTTCATATACTGTAAGGTCAAGGTTATGCTAATGGTTATGGGTCATCTCAATGTCAAGAAAACATGACATAGTTCAACTCAAGTTCACCATTGAGTAATGGCTTTTAAAGCACAACAGTAAGAGTAAGACAAACCATCCATTGTTCTAGTTAACCCTCTATCTGTTGCAGTGCACATAGAGCAATGCCAGTTTAATATCTTTTTCCTAAACAAACATATCAATTGATAAATGTGCTTTCACTGTTTAAATCTAGCTCTCACAGTTTTGATGCATGCGTTTCCACTGTTTAAATCTAGCCCCATTTTTGATGCATGCGTTTCCACTGTTTAAATCTAGCCCCGTTTTTGATGCATGCGTTTCCACTGTTTAAATCTAGCCCCGTTTATATGCCACAGAAGGTATTGGTTTCATTGATTTGTCACCAAGTTACATAGATAAGAGATAGCATCAGGATGGAGACTGTTGACACAGCACACCATTGGGAGCTCCTCGATCAACACTGGTGACTGACCAGGTTACACTGACAAGTGTTTAACAAAGTACAGAATCCCTAAAAAGTGTTTTACAAAATCACTGAAAAATTGTTTTACAAAGTCACTAAAAAGTGTTTTCTAAATTACTGAGAAATGTTTATAAAATACAAAATCAATGAAAAGTGTTTAACAAAATACAAAATAATAATTTCAAAAATAAAGTGTTTTACAGAAACACATTTTTTTTATTTTTTTGTCATTTCATTCATTAAAGTTAGTTGATGATTGGTATAGGTGTGTAGGGTTTAATGCTGTTTAAACATAGTGGTTGTATTATAGTTACACTGTGTATATGCATTTCTTTAACATTATGCACTCAGGAATTCCCAATCGTCAATGGGGTATACTAATTGTTAGTTTATGATAGTGGTCCATTGTAAGTGCAAGATACTGAAGTGCCCACTACACATGACAAACCAGATTCTTTAATGTGCTAAGTGAAAATTAGTTTGTTTCCAACAACATAAAGGCGTCCATTAACAGAGTAATTACGGAAATAAATATTTTTACAACTGTTTCTGTGATATTTCTAAGCTCCCCAGTGATTTCACTGTGTCAGCTTGAATATGTGGGCGTCAACAAAAAATAAATCAGAAAATAATTAACACAACATTTTCTGTGATTTCTCTTTGCTTTCTGGCGTTTCCACTTGTCAGCTTGAATTTATGGGCATCTCAATTGGGAACAGTTAACGTAGCACTACACAGAATTAAAAAAATATATATCTTAGAAAAAGAAATATATTTTCAACTGTTTCTGTGTAACCTCTATACTTTCAAGTAATTTCACATTTTCAGCTTGAATCAAAATGTTGGAGTACCCATTTAATACTGTTAAGGTTATGTTTCACATTTATAAAATCCAATATTGTTATAAGAAATAAAAAATTAAAAAATACAACTGTTTCTGCGAAATCCCAGTGCTCTCCAGTGATTTCCAATTGTCAGCCAGAAAATGTGGGTATTTTTGGCTTGCCGTTCACGGCAAGCCAGTATTGTTTTGGAAAGGTACTTCCGGTTTGAAGTTTCCCTGCTTTCTTTTTATGCATGCGAACGGGACGGGCCCATTTGAGTTTCGGGCGGTTCCG
>Ga0224511_10000884_pt1 | contig 16337 bp, 7 predicted proteins | sample SF_May12_sed_USG_2_FD_169988 | JGI IMG/M metagenome (GOLD analysis project Ga0224511, IMG submission 169988) | Sediment microbial communities from San Francisco Bay, California, United States - SF_May12_sed_USGS_8_1 | ecosystem: Environmental > Aquatic > Marine > Sediment | place: USA...
TTGAGATTGACTTAATAGGATTCCAACGCCTCGCGCACCCACCTTACTCTCCAGATCTTGCCCGGCTGGATTTCCCGGCACTGAAAGGTTTTCTAAGAGGACGCCGATTTGACGACAGAGAGAGCTTGAAGAACGCCATTCAAGCCTTCAACAGGGGATTACCCGCTGTCTAGTGTCCTAACGTGTTCCAGAGTTGGGTACGTCGCCATCGGAAATGTGTCGAACACGACGGAGAGTACTTTGAAAAACTCTAGATAACGCTCTGGTTTTTGTGACGTTACGTGACGTGACGTTAAAGTGTGCGCCGCAGCGCTGTATGTATGTTACAATATTTCTCTGTTAATACTTTATTTGTCGATGTATTTAAATGTACTTTTGTATATGTATTGCTAAATGCTATATTAAACGTCATATAAGCCTACGAGTTAATGCATTGATTAGTGTTTAAGAAGTTGCCATAGTATATGATTTATTGGGGCAACCCTCGTACACAATTATATGATTTTTTTGGGGCGACGCAGGGATAGGCTTTCAATTTTTCAAAAGTTTAAACAAATTTTGCCAGATTTCATGATTTATAAGGAAATGGATGGTAACCGTGACGTCATTATGACGAAACGGCGGTCATCGGACAACGTCTTAATCACCAAAACATGAAGTTAATATCACACACTGTATTATAGATAGATTTTAAACTTGATTTTACAGTTTTCATTATGTCAAATATTTTGGGCCAAATTGCTTTATTTAATGATCCTAGTCCTTTATAAAGTAGGTGTACATAACTTTTTTGTTGATCAATACAGACCAAGTACATTATTTTAAATCAAGCCAAAGAACTAAATTATGCCTTAAAATCAAAACACTTTATATAAAAAAGAGGAACAGAAAATGGAAAAGGATGTAAAGTGTTTAAGACTACTGCATCACCAAAAACGATCCAAAACAGAAGTACTTGATTCATAATTTAAAGATCCGACATAAATGTCAATCTCTAAAATAGTTTATAAATCCAAGACAAGACAGACTAGTAACACTATATCTGTCTGGAAATAGCATTGATTTCCAAGTTTCTTACAACTTTTCTGCAACGATCTCGGTGGATATACTTTAAAAAGTAATACTATGAACGGTCGTGACCAATAAAAACAATACTTTTTTTCCAATAAAATATTTTTAGTCGGCGGGATATTTTCGGGTCGGTGGGTAAAGGGCAAACAAACTTAATTTTAATATTGGCCTAAACATTACTTGTTTTTTCCATTATTATGCCAATGTTAGTTTATAATACATTTTGTAATGTTAAAAATTAAATCCAGTAACAAGTTATTTACAAAATGAATATGCTATGTTTACACTAAAATAAACACACTAGCGGACCCAGTTTGTGGGGGCACGTGGACCTATGATTTTATGTATGCCCCAACCGCAATTTTTCTCCTGTATTTTTGCTATTTTTAATAGAAATAGGACCAAAAAATGCTTACATGATTTATACCTCAACCGTCAAGTTAACACTTTCAATGATTGTATATACCCCTTAAGATCAAATCCTGGATAGGCCACTAATAAATGTTTTCTGATTTATAGTAACAACTGTTTACTGTATGTGCATTTCAGTCTACAAACTTCTGACATAAAATGTAACACAGGAGCATTTTTACATACTGGTACTTTAAATACTACAGTAATTATGACTGAAGTGAGCTTATGTTCACACCCGTTGTGCAGAAGTTGAGAATTAGCAAAACATCCATTACTTATTTCAAAAAATATTTAAGTTTTATTTTCAATAAAGGTAAAATCTTAAAATGCAATAGATGGTTGAGGTGGATCGAGGATTTTAGTGTGCTATAGTGGAGTTAAAATTTGGCATACAGGTTTACCTTTATTGAAAATAAAAAAAGTATTTATAATACATGTACTCAGTAGAGATAAATAGGGAAGGCGGTGAGCACCTTTTTGTTTTTTACTCATAAAATGATTAGTTTTAACTGTTTTGCAAAAATGTGTTTATGAACATGAAATATAATCTATGATAACCTACTGTTTTTTTATTTTATCTTAAAATTACTTTACTAATGACCACAGTTAATGATAAAAATTGGTCAACTTGCTCAACTTACACATTAAGTTGAACCACCCTCCGGGGTAAGTTGTTCCACATGGGGTTAGGTAAGCTTCAGCATTAATAAAAGTTTAAATCCTTTGTTAGAACAGAAAAAGGTTTAACTTGTTTTTATTTTTAACATCTAATTAATTTACTAAAGAAAATAAATAAAATATCGCATAGTTTTAAGGTAATAATAAAGACAGACACTTTTATTAGTTGAGTGAGGATTGAAATAAAACAAATTCAATAAGTAATTGTAAAGTTAACTAAGTAGACAGTATCTGCAGCCACACAATTTATTAAGGCATAAACACATACAAAAACTGTATTTAGTTGTTTGATTTGTCATTGTCATTTTTTGTCAGATCCACCCAAAACCAAACTCACGTAAAGCGTCATTTATAGAAATCCGTTATTTATCAGAGCTGTCCAGAACACTGGACTGAACTTCCAACACCTTAGGATGTGGTAGCCTAAAGACAAAATCATTCGTCTAAAAAGTTTCTCCAATGTTTGGTGTCTGGGACAAACACTGGCTTGGATGCCCCTCGAACACTGACCGCCGGCAACAGCTGCAGATGCTCAATCTATGATATCCTGTGTAGTTTTATTCCTATTTGTCTTTCTCTCGTATTCTCGCATTATATGACAATCAAAACAATTCAGACCAAACATTATTTAATAAAGTAAAGAAAAAATATCTTGATCTATAAAAATGATAAAATAAAACAAAACTGAGCGGTTTGCTTATAACAGGTTTAGTACCTAGGTACAGTCCAATAGAGAAAGTGACTTGTTGGTTCTTTTTCATGGTCTTTACAACAGTTATACTAATCTTATACCAATTTAGCAATATATTTAAAGGTTTCGGTAGCAGGGGTAAAATGATAAATGGCTCAATTTATCCAGGTACGGATGGCTCAATTTACACCAGCTCTAACGGAATACTGTTTGAAACATATTCACATTGTGTTAACATCAGTTCATAAAATGCACTTTGCTAGCTTTAAAACACAACCATAAGCATCACAAAACTAAATGAATTTGATTCAATTATATAAGAGGAGAGGGAATAAGTTAACACTTCTCAATTTCATAATGTGTCACTTTTTATGACAAAATTTAATTTTCCTTCGTTTCTCACTTGTTATCGCAGGCTTCTAGCAACTACATGTTTAAAGCACGGCTCCTTGATGGCTTTCCCCTTCCTAACAGACACAGAGGGGTTGCTAAACTTTCCTTTATGCTCAAATTACCCCGCCTTCCCCTATGTTTATGAATTCTTTTTGTTAATTTGTTGCCAATCAAGCTTCAAATTATATGCCTATTAATATTCTATAAGTACCAGATAATATTATATTGACATTATTTTCCCATCACATAACTTAAAAATGACAATTACTATGTTTGTTCAGTGTCCTCAATGCAGTGTTTGGATAAGAATTGCACATGGATTAATTATGCACCTTTGGTAGCTGACCTCCTTCTTTTTTGTTATGGGAGTGAATTCATGAAAAACCTCTCTAGATCGAATGACTTAAATTTAATTGAAAAGTTTAATAATACTTACATGTATCTTGATGATTGATGTTCACTAGACAATACTTTATTTCAAACTAACATAACAGCTATTTACCCTAAAGAACTTCTTCTTCTGCAGTCGAGTAGTAGTGATAATAAAGCTACGTTTTTAGAATTATATATTCAAATCCATAATCTCCACTGTACAATTAAAATTTATGACAAAAGAGATGATTTTGATTTCGATATTGACAATTTTTCTAGCCTAGATGGCGACATTCCAATAAGTCCATCGTATGGAACATATCTATCTCAACTCATCAGATTTGCAAGAGTATGCAACTAAGTTGAAGATTTTAATGATAGAAATTCTATTGTTTCTAGAAAACTTTAAAGCAGGGTTTTCTCTATCATAAACTTTGGAAGATATTTGCCAAATTTTATAACAGGCATTTTGATTTAGTAGAACAGTTTAACTCTTCCTTGATAAAATTGATTGAAAAGGGTATATCGCATCCACACTTTTACGGGGACTTCCTCAAAAAGATTAAAAAAAGTAAAATATAAAACTAATTGTGTTTCCTTGCAGCATACTGTTTCATTAATTGCTTAAGATTTTCTAAACAGAAAATATAATAAGCACATTCTTAAAAACACCTGCTCCTTAGTTTTGAGCAGTGAAACAATGGCAAATATACCAATTCTTTTTTTAATTTTTTAATATTCCTTACCTAAGAACACTCCTAGGTATCTTAAACTTAGCCATCTATTATTTTAATTAAGCTTTAATTTCTAAAATAAACTACTTACACATTTTCAGCCTTATTATTGATTTATGAAGGAGTAAGGACGGCCATCTTGTTTGTTATTGTTTTCATACAGCCTGTGGTTCCTGAAGGCTTTCTCTTTTCCAAATGAAACTTTTTGTTATTATGCGTGATTTTACATTTTTTTCATTTTTTTTCAATTCACTTCTTTCGTCAACATTTAAAAGACTATTCAGTCGGGTTTTGGAAAGCAGCGTAAGCAGTCATTAATTAGTTTTATTCTTTGTTTATGTTTTTGTCTAGAGTTGCATGACTGTTATTATTTTACTATATTATAAATTTCCTTCTCGAAACCTAGTCAGGAGGGAAGAGAATGATGCTATGGTTTAAAAAAGAACTTTACCAATTATGTTTTTCTAACATTGGCCACTCTTACATGGACCTGTGATGATTTTCACAGGCAGAGGACGTTTGTACTAATAAAATTATTGAGTAAATAAATAATTATAAATAACGATGTATAATTATTATAATAATTAATTAAACAATCAAAATATTATTATCATTATTGTTATTATAAACTATAGATACTAATAATAAAATACGAATAAAAATTATTTTAATAAGTATCTTCATTATCTTTGTGATTAAAAGCTAAAACAACAAACCATCAATGTTGGTTTTATAAAAACAAGCATAACGAATAAAAAATTGCAATGATTAAATTTTGATCTACTTTTTGTGTCGCCTGAAAAAGCGACATATTGGTATTACTTTGGGCGGCCGCGTCGGCCGGGTCCGCGTCGTCCAGGTCCGCGTCGTCCCGCTATCCTTGTCCGGAGCGTAACATGGTCATCATAGGTCCAAATGACTCCAATATTGGTATGCATGATTCTGGCAATAACTCGAAATACAGTGCACAAGAACCGTAATTCTACCTTGTTCCGTTTTTTAATTAATCCTTTTCGATTGATTTTATAGAGCAATTCTTGTCCGGAGCATATCTTTGTCACCATGGGTTCGAATGACTCCAGACTTGGTTTGCATGTTTCTGGCAATGATGACACGAAGTGAAGTGCAAAAGAACCGTAACTCTACCTTTTTCCGTGTTTAAATTATTGCCCGTTGATTGATTTTATAGAGAATTTCTTGTCCGGGGCATAACTATGTCACCAAAGGTTCAAATGACACCAAACTTGTTATGCATGTTTTTGCAATTAATGTCGGCTACAAAAGTATCGTCAGGAGACACATCCGACTCGAGGAGTTCTAGTTTAATTTTTTACGTTGATCTTTAGTCTTAATTACTCCATATATAATTGAAAAATAAGGTTATTTGTATCTCTGTGAAGGGTTCCCTAAATTGCAATCCTTCCTGGCTGGATCCTTTCACATACTGTGGTCAAATAAACAGGGCCATAAACTCTGACAACGCTTCATCAGATTAGGAGGGGATTAAAATCACAAACATTCTATAAACTAGGCCTTAAAAGTGTCAAAATCAAGAATTGTGGAGTACAACAACAACGTGAATGATTTGGGTTGATCTATCAAAAGAATCAAACAAATATTTGTGCTAAAGCAAAATGATCACCTGGGTAGTGTGTACCATGATTATATTTACAAAGTATTTGTTCAGCATAATTAAGATCAAACTTAATATGATTAAGTATTTTGCTTAACTGTATGAAAGTCAAGTGTGAAATTATACTTCTTCATGATTCAATTATAAATGTTTTTTGCGGCTGTCACCATCATCCGTTTCGGTACAGCAAGATGACCGTATCGATAGGTATCGGTTGATTTATGTATTGAAAGTGTACAAATATTGACTGTATCGGTCCAATCCCGATTTAAATACCAATCGATAAACACAATGAAGCACAAACATCATAATGTTAATAAAAATAACGACCTTATGAGCGTATACTGCTTTAGATGTGTTATGAGGATGTGTGGGTTTCATACATTGTATGAACAATTAAATTGTTGAAAGGGAAAGCCCTCAGGAAGCATAGCCTGCTCGAGAAAACAGCAGCCTCGGTTTTATTGAAGCTGTTCATCAGTGGTAATGAATGGTGCAACACCACTGACGCCCCTAGCGCATGGGCAGAACTCCATTTTCAAATGTAAACAACATACATGTACAATCCATGATCCCTGAGGACCAGAAAAATATGACTACACAATGATGTAGTACGGGGCGACTTTTTACAGCCGCCACACAGACACTAAACACCAGCCGTAGTAAGTAATAAACTTAAACTAAATATTTATAGTTGCTACATGGTTTATAAATACTGTAATATAAATTGAAGAGATGTCAAACAAAGAATGTTGTAAACACTGTAGTAATGTCATGTTTAAGGGCACCGTGACAAAATGGCCCGTATAAAAACTAACACAAGGGACGACACAAAAACTCTTACAACATCATGACGCAACAGACATTTAGAAAACATATTTTTTGTGTTTTTCTGATTTTTCTTGTTTTATTTTCTTTTTTTATTGATAATTTCTTAAAGGAATTCAAGTAAAATTATCACATTCTGTGAACAAAATGAATTTGGAAAACGCAATTTAAGTTTATTACATGAGCGTCGCTATTTTGACCGTGTCAAATGACTAAAAGCTATAACCACGTGACCCATGTCACGTCAGACTATGCGCTGAGAATGTGTTTCTTGTTAACTGTTTGGTCCCTTTTTTACCAATTTAATTGCTTTTAGCGAAAATATCAGTTAATAAAAGATTATATCAATTCAAAACAAGGAACGTCATATAAACGTTGTTTAATTACTCTTTTTTTCACATTTTTTTAGTTTGAGATATTTACAATAGGACCCCGAAAGAGTCCTAGTCGCGGTCATTCACGGTCATCTTCAGAACACATATATCCTAGTACCTCACTCGAAAACACGCGTCCCAATATATTTTCGTCAGATAATACGGATTCTATGGCACAAGAGACGAATTTAATCACCCCTAACCCGCATCTCTTTTGGTCAGGATTATTGGGGTCATAAATGTTTACAACCCGATCTTGATAGTTTAGGTCTACTAGATTAAGTTTAGATCTCTAAATTCTGCATTTCAATAGTCTTCATCGGTGATTACATACGCACACATACGAGTTATTGCTTACAGCCATCTGGATATTTAAATTAAATTAACTTTTTCAATTATTAACTATAAATTGAATGCTGTTATTTATTGGTTTTATCTGTGGTGGTATATAATAAAACCTAGATCGTGTTAGAATAAGAAGCTTAGCACAAAAACAAAGCAATTACTAATATAAATCGAATGTTTAATTAGTTTGCGCTCAACCGTTTTAAAACTAAGCAAACAAATCACGACAAATTACGGACGAAAATAGGATTTGAGCTTACGGGGTCGTTACTTTGTCATGGGGGCAGGGATATAAAATCATGTATCGTGTTGATAATTATAGTTAATTAGTGTATTTTAGCATGTTTTGGTCATATTCTTATTTAAATTTAATTAAACAATAAATCGCATGTGAAGCGATAAAAAGAAATTGAGGAAAATTTGCGTTTTGGTTGCCGGGTGCGCACACAACCTAATTCCGCTTGCATGGACCTTTGGTTCAAAGGGTCCCGATATACCCGGAACTAGGCCAATGTGTACACATTTTATGTGCATGACTAATGAGGTATTGCAAAGGACATTGACACAAGTAAAGATATCATTACTGGGCGTGCAACCAGGTTAAATGTACCGTGTTTAGTTACGTCTTTGAAAATATTTAGCAATGAATAATGACCACGCGTTGACTTAAAAATATCCATTGACAAAATATGTTACTGCATACATGTCAGAGCCATGTAAAATACGGTCAAACGATTAAATATTTATGTTACATTTAAAGTACGTTATATATGTTGTCAAAAGAACAGTAAGCATTGTAATATAATTCAAACACTGACTGTAACATGTTTTAAATGCATGCGTTAAAGATAACACCAGTCATTATTAAATAAAGATAATTAGTTAATCCCCAAATGCGCAAAACTAATTGGTAAAAAATTCTTTTGAAATAGTTTGAAATGATACCATTTTTAAATTCATATACGTTGTCCTGGCGTACGAAGATGACATAGACATGAATGATTTTATAATAGCACAACTATCCGAGTTCATTGATAAGAATAAAAGTTTTGGCTCAACTTAGCATTAAAGTTCTTGTATAAGGAGCATTAAGATTTGTTGGATGTCTAGTGTTTGTCCGGCGTTTACAATTGACTTATAGAAACGCTTAAAATATAAAAGTACACATGATCAAAAGTATACATCCGTCAGTGACAAATAATATAAATTATGTGACGTCATACGAGGATTCAGTTTTCTCGTACTTAATACAAGTACTAAAGCAAAATAGAAAGTAAATTGATGTGCACTGGTTTATAACGATATAGTGTACGTTTTGTGGGTTAACTTAAGCTTGATTGTTAGCAAACCATTACATGACTTTTCGTCTTTAAACTCCGATTATAAAGAGCGCAAATGCAAACGCATGCAACGTGATCACAAACGTGAACGAGACTTTTTAGCACTTGTGCCATTCAAATAAAGCAAAAATTCTGCGCGAAAAACATCTTTGTGGGTAATCAAGGTGGTCATTCGCGGGAACTAAAAATATTCGCCTTCGCGTTTGCACTCTTTTTGAACTGTTCCTTTAGAAATACGTAAACTATTACAAGTCAAAAACCCGCGTTTGGGCTCTGTATAAACGGATCTTGACTTTTGTAAATTGTTTTATATGTTTTAAAATCACACGATTAGTATGTCATTTTGAATGCGTAAAGGGATTAACCACGGTAAACTATGATTGTGTAAAGGTTCTGGTGTGTGTATGAGTCCATGTTATTATTAACAAGCGTGATGGAAATAACAGAAATCATTAAATATTTGCGTCTGCAACCATTGGCGTTCACGTGTTAATGTCTAACAGTGCCTTTGACGTCCTGCGTCATGTGGTAAGCCGTAATGAACTAGGTAAAAAAAAAGCAATATAATTGAACTGTTATCGACGTATGTAAGTTGTCTCCATGTGATAAATGCTTAACGACGTCAGCGACGCCAACTTAAGACACACGTGTCGAAGTCGCATTGATATTTTAAAGTGATTTGGAGATACTTATTGTTATCCGAACAAACGTGTATTACTTCATTAATTCCTATACATTGCTATTTAATTGAAAACAATTATGTTGTTTGTTTTAAAAGAAAGATACCAATAAAAACGAAGTAGTACGTGTAAATCTCTAAATGTTACATAAGATCTTGTCTTTGGGGTGATTAAGAAACATAAATAAAATAAATATTGAATGTGTTTTTTTCTTCAATTTTTTAAATTGATGTTTATAATTTAAATTATCCCTTATTTACCATTTTCAATGAAGTCAAACATAATAATATATGATATCTTCAGATTCCGCACTCACATTTAAGCAGCAGCATCACAAGTTCCGACGTGTCGCTCAGTGTTGGTTCTCCGCTGTACGAGGATTGACAGTAGAAGGTCGCGCCGTCATCCGCTGCCGTTGGTATGATCGTACAACGCGTGGTCAAGTCATAGAGGCCGCCATTGACGACTGCAGTGCTGGCGCAGACTGGCAGCCTGGTAGTTGTCCCTTTTGTCCGGTACCATTCCACCGTCTGGTTGGGGTAGCCGCCCGAGGAGAGGCAGGTCAAGTTCAGACTGGTGCCCTCGGAGCCGGAGATGACGGAGTTCACAGGAACAGGTGCAAGCATGACCGGCTTGCTTGGCTTCACTGAAAAAATGTCAATGTTGTTTTTAAACAACACAGATGTATGAATGATTATTGAGTCAAAACACAAATTACTAGATTTTAAATCAAACTACATGTAATACAACAAAGTGCGTATTAAAACTCTAATGGATTCATGGATATGAGCTATGTTGACGTTTTATAAACCAACAACTGCTTCTCGCAATATTTAAGCTCTCGGCCCTAGATGTGAATCTCTTTTGTTAAGTTTATTTTTCTTTCAGATAAGTGCATATATATTAATTGAAATGGTACATTAACCTTGACAACAAAATTAATGTTGAAGTACAAAAATAATTAAACTGAATTACTGTGACTGTTTTCTAGATATTTGTAATGTTTTTATTTCTTTCGTGTTTCAGTGCATTATGTTTTGTTTCTCTTTTAAAATTTTCTCTCTAAATTTTATTTAGTACCATTAAAGAGGTTTTTCATAAATTACAAACATTCTTAAGACCTTGCGTTTTCTTTGTGTATACAGTATTAAGTTCAAGTTGATTTGCTTCCCCCATGCTAGATGCTTTCAACGCAATGACTAGATGCTTTCGTTTTACATATTTGAAGAGCAAGGAATCAGGAAAAACATCCGGACTTATGCTGCTGATAAAACATTGCAGCCTGCCTACCCGTAACGACGGGTGAATGGCAAAAAGTCGTGGGAATAGTAACACCAATCTGAATGCTAAACTCGCTTGTACCATAAGCCTAAGCAGCTTACAACATGCCAGTGGAAAACAAAGTGCAAGTATACCAAACACGAGTACCCCAATATGGTCTCACAAGCGGATCTAAGGTGGGGCTGCTCCCGCCCCATCTCCCTAACGGCCACACATCTATGCTTTTTGATGTCCAAAAGCTAAATGTTTATTATCTAGCTTTGCATTGCACGTCTAACTTCGCTACACTAGTTTAAGCATTACAAAACACATCTAATAAAAGATTACAAACGTATGTTCAGCTAACGTGTTTCAACTGTTATTGCTATAAGAATTGTTTCCATAGCAACATATGTATGTGTAACTTATTCAGCCAAACCTATTAACTACAACACAAATGATTTGCACATTAAATCCGGTCATCCAGCCTTTTTATACTTCTAGAAAGTGCAGGAGTATTGCTTTCATCAGTTAATATTATATATATCTATGTATCCATGGCTGCCACATTCAATTCAAATGTTTACTTAAAGATAATAATTTATAATATTGTGATTGTATGTATTTCCACATTTGACATAAACTTTCTTTTAAAATTATTAAAATGTCATTTAAGTAGTTTTAACGACAATATTCGCATAGTGGTAGGGTTTTGCATTCAGAAGCCTAGCTTACTAAGCCCTGTTGCATCATATATTTAAATATCTAATTGAAATATATTATTGCTATCATTTGCGGAAGGCTAAACGTATATGCATTATATATGTAAAAGTTTCCTTTATCTAACCCTTATGATACGTTATGCACTGTCAAGTTTTACCCAAAAAAAGCAATGTTTCATTCCCCTTTTTATACAACAATTCAAAGATGCTTTATATGTTTGCATTTGAATTACTGCAATATATAAGAATGTTTTCTTGCTTCAATTTGACACCAAACAAATAAAGATAAAACATTTGTATTTGAAAATGTGCCAATTATAAAAGGTACACAACTTTGCAGTAATTTAATCTTTGAGCTCATTGTTTTCCTTAAAACAAATTTTAAAAGGTGACATCCCCCTAGCGACACCCGGGTTACTTTACTGAACGCATTTAAGGTGGATGTCCTCCATTAACAAAATTGCCTTCACTTTCTAGAGGATATTGCTATTTTTGATGAAAACAAATAGGAATATTTTGAACACTCTTTGCAGCGACTAAATGGATTATTTTACGCAGATTTTTCCTATGTCACTTATTACATAACTGATGAACCCACCATATGATGTTACATACCAACTATCAAAGCTTGATGATTTGTGCTGTTAGTTGTTGTTTTTTTCGGACAAAACATGTTTAAAATATTTTTTATAAATTTCTAACTCTTTGTAAAACTGATGAGCTACCGATTGGGACCTCTTTTGATTATATGCAAATTATTTGAAAAAACTTTGTAGAGTACCATAGGTTATCTTAAATTTTAAATGTCAGATATCTAGGCCTTGTGGTTTTTTAACAAGTGTGTATTTAAGAGTTTCCTATATAAATATTTGTAAAGCTAATAAGCCCCCCTAATCAGGCCCCCTTTGATTCTCGTGGTATAGTTTCAACATTTTTGTACAAGGCCACGAGATGATGAAATTAACTAATTATAATAGCTCAAGGCCTTGTGTTTTGGGCATGAGGTTTTTTAGATTCCTTTTTGGCTTGCCGTTCTCGGGAATTTATTTCCGGTTTGAAATTTCCCTGCATTTTATTTTATGCATGCTAATTACCCGTATGAAGATGGGAACCAGTCGAGTTTCGGGCTATTCCGATATTATTACGTAAACTACCGAACATTTGCTATACGGTAATGACCGAGTTATTTATGATGATATAATGCTATTTGAGCGGAATGTATTCGCATCTTCACAGCATGGCAAGCCATTCCTTTTAAAAGGAAATTTAATTAATTGATTTTTACTTAAGCGGGCCATTTTCCTTCTAGGAGCATACTTTGAACAACTTGTGTACAGAACAACTATAATTATGATGTTGCATACCAAACAACGAAGCTTTGCCTTTGTGGGTTTATTACAAGAAGACTTTTAAGGTTTTCCTATATCATGTTATGTTATATAAGTTTAACAGATGTTCAAAGAAAGAATGTTGTAAACAATGAACACATGTCACGTTAAGGGCACCATGGCCAGTAACCAATAAGCCACCTAATGGGACCACTTTTCATCCTAATGCCATAATTGAACAATCTTTGTAAAAGTCCACTTGATGTAGTCCATGGGCCAGAAAGTGAAATCATCCATCCTGGTTGGATTTTTGTAGACCCATATATTTTTGTAGTATGGACACTGGTATTTAAGAATCTGGTTGTTGGATGTAAATTCGACGCTGGGTGTGGGCACAATAAACTTGTTTCCTTGGCAACCCATGCGATTTTTAATGAAGAACCGCAATGCATTATGATGTCATATTTTGGCTTAATATGTATTTAAATCAACTCTCAAATTGGTTCTTAATATTAAGAATGTTCAAAAATTATGTTGCTATAAAGTTCAGTTAATTACCTAATTTGCATAATTATGAATATTAACTAGATGTTTAAATAATTCGTTATTTTTCTAAATAAATACAGATTTTGTTGCATGCACATTAGCTATGTATCAAATTACTGTCTTATTTTGTATCAAAAATGTTGTTACAAATTTGTGCTGTAAATAATAACAAAGTGTGTGCGAAAAAAAGCTTATTTAATAGCTCAAAATTACAAAATTATGAAAAGTGCCGTTAATCCGGACGTGTCACAATTCCGGATATTGCATAAAAGATGAACTACTTATGGGCGTATTTTTTATTTTTGTTAGAATTTTTGCCACACTTAGTTTCTCTAAATGTCGAATAATAATAATAATAATAATAATAATAATAATAATAATAATAATAATAATAATAATAATAATAATAATAATTATAATAAATATTACCATGATTTCTTAGTGTTGGCTGGTTGGGTTGGTTCATAACAAATCCAAGCATTGTTTGCGACGATAAATCAATGAATACATATATGATTTTAAATTTTGGTCAAGACAATACATATAAATTGAATATTTTCTGCTAATAAAATAATTAAAAAAAACAACAACAGCCATACTGATTTCTTGTCTGGTATAAAAAAAGAAAACTGATCCATTTAAATGTTGTTCTGTGCAATACGCACCTTTTTTTAGTGTTTTGTTTATTATAATAACAGAACTAAACTTCAGTTATAGCTTTTTTATTAAAATGAAGCTTGATATGAGTAGTACCCTTTCTTTTTACCCATTTAAGTAACTTTAAAACCTTTTAAAACCTTCGTTTGAAATTGCCTCTTGCACTAGCTGTTTTCAGAACAATACAGACGTGTTCTTTCGTCATATGAAATCTTGATATTCAAATACCCTTTTAAGCATATTCTCTTTGTCAGTCAAACACATGTTCAGTTAGTTTTGTTGCTTACTTTGTATACCTAAACTTGCTTAGTTGAGAAACCTCTAACTCCAAGCTTAGATTTGCGAAAGCGCCATCTTATTTTTATTTGCTCACCGACCTTAAGCTTCATATAAGAAAGCATTCTAGCTTTTTATTATCTCTCTGCTCTTTAACTAAAATTAACATTACATTAACAATGAATCATTCTCAACATCAACCTCCGTCGCAGAGTTTTTTAAATTATGTTGCAGATCTTTTCAAGAAATTTGGAAGTTCTATCGAACCCCAGACAACCACTAATGGGCACTAGATAATTTAAACTGAAGAAAAGGAAGCCCTCAGGAAACAAGGCCTGAATGAGAAAACAGCAGCCTCGGTTTTATTGAAGCTGTTCATCAGTGGTAATGAAGTGTGCTACACCACTGACGCCCCCTAGCGCATGAGCGGAACTCCGTTTTCAAATGTAAACAAACAGTCAATGGTCCCTGAGGACCAGAAAAATATGACTACACATATTGTAGTTGGCCGCAACAATGCATTACCCTGTCCTAAAGCAAGGAACACTGCTGCTTTTTATGTGTTGTGGCCACATAAGGTTGGTTAAAGTACCATTAAATACTAGTCCATGCTTTTTCATGTGTTTATATTGGTCAACCATCCCACACACTAGAACACTTCTTATCAGTGGATAAACGTTCACCAACGTACTCTCTTAATGTCGGGTTTAAGAATATATAGTCTTATTTTGTCCACCTGCTGTAGAAGATGAGCCAACAGGCAACACCAACCACCTTCAGAGTTCCAAACAAAGCCGATTAATTTGATAATAACCCTACTGGGCAAAGTGTATCCATAGCTCAGTACCTATTGTTGGGATTATTTGCCATTTTCTAGACGTACTCGTCCCTCAAATGACTTAAACGATATTTATAATAGTAAATAGTTAACAAGAATGTCAACTTATTTTGAGGTCACGAATGATCAACATGATCCTAACTAGCCCACCTTAGGTCCTACCAGGCATCAATAATTGAATACTGGTACTATTGTTTCCAATCCTAGGGAGGCAGTAAGCTTTTTTCATTGTGTAAGTGACCGTATGCGATTTGGTTAGACACAAGCAATTTAGGCCCCATACTGATTCCATTCGGTCGACAACTTAACAGAGCCCTAAGTTAACTCTACACGTGTACAGCCCTTGACCACCGTTACATTTCAGGAACCACTAGATGAAACACGTTGTCTCATACTACCACTCCCTACCAACCAAATTTTGCAAATGAGCCAGAAACTAGGTCCAACTGGGGTTTTCAGTTGGGCAAGCATACTTTTAAGTAGACTCTTCTAAGCAAAAGTTGACTATGCAAACTACAACAAGAGGCTAAAGAACCAGTTAATCGTCTGCTTAAAGACTAACAAAGTAGTTTTAGGAGCTAATATTAAAAAAACTCAATGCAACTTCCTATCTTTGAGTTTTTATCTGACCACAAACTGGCTCTAAACGGTCCCTAGATACCAGGTTAGTCAATTACTATTTACAAGATATCAATATTGATGGAAAGTACACCTACCATGTGCAGGGATGGCCTAGAAATACTTAGTTATGAATAATTACAGAAACCTTCTTGGTGACAATTTTACACATATGAGCCAATAGTCACAGAAGGCCCTATTCCGATTCCAAGGTTACTGATAACCTACTTGGCCTCATACCCGGTTCATTATTGTCCTTAACAATGAATTGCTATTGTGCATAGCTACAATCCGGTTGAGGGTCTTCGTGGTTCCTATCACCTTACAATTAGTGTACTAGCCGCTTAAAGTGATCATTTGAAAAGCTAAAGAAATTATTGATAAACGCCTATTTGTGTGCCCCATGCAATGTATTTAACCCAAAACAAGCCCTTAAAATTACCTACAAACCCTAGCGATCCCGTGTTTAGTTATGCAAGTGAGATTTTGAGGGTCTAATAGCATTGTGGTTGAAATAGTCACTCAAAACTGACCGAAAG